>JAESGN010000289.1_pt1 | contig 70970 bp, 68 predicted proteins | sample 9269731 | NCBI WGS metagenome assembly JAESGN01 (sample SAMN15720683, study PRJNA650826) | algae metagenome | isolation source: Mojavia pulchra JT2-VF2 and co-occurring heterotrophs from desert soil | place: USA: Cadiz Valley, Joshua Tree National Park, CA | collected 1998-06-08
TGGTGGTAATGCTTCAATAGCCGATGTTTGCAACCCAGTCATAGAAACACCTAGCCCCGTCCCAGCTATTGCCAAGCAAACAATTAAAGGTAAAAGGCTGATTTTTCCGGCAGTAATAGCTAATGGTGCAAAACCAATAGTTAATAAAGCTAAACCGACAACTGTCGGCCAACGACGACCAAATTGATCTGCCAAGCGGCCACCAAAAGGTGAACTGATGATTAAGGTTCCAGAGAGAGCAGAAAGTACCAATCCCACTTGAAAGTCATTCCAACCACCCTGTTGAGTTAATAGCTGAGGTAAGGCAAGAATAGTGACATACATTGCTAAGTTACTTAAACCAATCGCCCCATTCGCCGCAGCAAAGACTTGATGCCGAAAGAACCGAATTTGAATCACCGGATCGCGATGGCGTAACTCATGCCACAAGAATACAATAATCAATCCTAGTACTAAAACTAAGTTAATCGAGTTTGGCAGTAAGGTAGAGCTATGGCAACTTTGGGTAAAAATGGCAGCAATTCCCGATAATGCCATTGCTAGTAATAGCGCACCGATGAAGTCAAATGATTGTCTACTACTTTCTACCTCACGTGCCGGAATTGTCCACCAACCTAAGCTAACTGCGGCTATAACTAGGGGAATGTTGATATAGAAAATCGCTTGCCAGCCAGCTAATTGCACTAATAAACCACCCAAGGGAGGGCCAATTGCAGCAGCTAAAGAAATCAGCGCACTGACCAACCCAAAACTCGTAGCCCGACGATGGGCGGGAACAACTTCTCGCACTAAAGCAGTACCATTAGGAATAGCGATCGCTCCAGAAATTGCTTGCAACAACCGAAAGAAAATTAATGTCGGTAAATTTGGTGCTACCGCCGCGCCCATTGATACCACCCCAAAGCAAATAAAACCACCCAAAATTAAGCCGCGCCTACCGATGCGATCGCCTAATTTACCTGCTACTGGTTGTAGCGCGGCCATGGCAATTAAATAAGTAGTTACCAGCCAACTAGCTGCCGTCACAGTAGTATCAAAGGTGGCGATTAAACGAGGTAAAGCTACCGCAATCATGGTCGAGTTTAAGGGTGCTAGCATCGCTCCTAGACCGATTGTTAGTAGTAATGCCCGTTCAGTCCATGATTGTTTTTGGTTTAATTCTTCCACCTGGCATTTGTTCTAACACTTGACCATTACGATTTAAGCGGTAGCGATCGGGTGTAATTAATCCTGCGACGATCACTTCCCCTAATCCCCAGGCAGCCTTGATGACTATTTCATCAGCATTGGTCACAGGATTGCGAGTGAACATCACCCCTGCACAATCAGGGTGAACTAATTGCTGGACAACAACCGCGACTTGGGGCGGTTCAGAAATGCCTAAACGTTGACGGTAAGCCAAAGCTGATTCACTGCGTCCAGATGCCCAAACTTCCCCAATAGCTGTGAGTAATTGGCTGTCAGATCGCACATTTAAACAAGTTAAATGTTGACCTGCAAAACTGGCACTAGCAGAATCTTCTCCTACTGCCGGAGAGCGGACAGCCACCACCCCGCCAAGTTCCGATAATAAAGGTAGTACCAATTGATAACTTGACTGATCGCCAGAAGCGATCGCATCTACTAAATCCACCGATAAAGCAAAACCAGGGGGAACAGGCTAATGCTCAGTATGCTGGAACCGAGCATTATTAATGGAAGATAAAAAGCCTACATCAATTTAAAGCAGTCCCCAGAAATGGAGGAAGCCTTGACCAGAAAACACTTCAATCAAAACAACAGATAAAAAACCAATCATCGCAAGACGACCGTTCCAATTTTCACTTTGAGGAGTGAACCCAGGACGCACAGCATTGCGGTCATCCAAATCTAAAACAGCAAGTGTAGATTTTTTAAAACCTGTCATGAGTAAAACTCCAATGTATTGCATTGTAACAGTTATGACTGTATATTACGTAATTTAACAAATAGTTAAGAGATTGCAACATAATTTGAAGATAGAAAAGCTGAGGCACTAGCCCTGAAAAAAGATACGAGCCGTCACAACCCAGATCCACGCTACACATTTCTGTCTTTGAGTAGAAGATTTGTGATTATTTCTCCATTAAACTCTACACAAAGTTAGATTATTTGATACTGACGGACAATTTATTCACGTTATTCAAATTTGCAACTATCAGAATAATAGATGCCAAAAGCTATCTAACTAAATTTTCTGGAATAAATTTTAATTTAATTTATAGTGCGGGGGTACAAATGCCGTGTCTTCGTCAAATACTTTTGTAGAGCAGCAGTCAGAAACACAGTCTGCATCTAATTTCGAGTTTTTGAAACAAGTAAGTCAAGTCGCTGGTGTGACTCTGTTATCAATTACTATGCTGGCAAGTTCTGTTCTTGCTGGAGGACTGTTTGGTTTAGCGGTTACTTTTCGTAATTTGCCAGATGTTAGACAACTAAGAAACTTCCTCCCAGAAGAAACAACTTATATCTATGACATTAAAGGTAAACTTTTAGCAGGTATACATGGAGAAGCCAACAGAAAGATTGTACCGCTAGATCAAATTTCCCCGAATTTAAAACGAGCAGTATTAGCAAGTGAAGATAGCCACTTTTACAACCACCACGGTATTAATCCCGCCGCTGTTGGACGTGCTGCATTAGTCAACTGGACAGCAGGTAGTGTCCGGGAGGGGGGTTCTACAATCACCATGCAGTTGGTGAAAAATATATTTCTATCTAAAAAGCGTGCTTTTACTCGAAAAATAGCAGAAGGGGTACTGGCAATTCGGTTAGAGCAAATTCTTGATAAAGACCAGATTTTAGAAATGTACCTCAATCAAGTGTACTGGGGTCACAATAACTATGGTGTACAAACCGCAGCCCGAACTTACTTTGACAAATCAGCAGCAAATTTGACTCTGGGCGAATCTGCAATGATGGCGGGTTTAATTCAAGCACCAGAGGAATATAGCCCGTTTGTGAACATGAAACTGGCAAAACAACAACAAAAAGAAGTGCTGGGGCGGATGCTGGATCTGAAATGGATTAGCCAGCAAGAATATAATGAAGCTCTCCAGCAAGAAATCACTCTTGGTCAAATCAAGTCATTTCAAGGTAGTGCCCTGCCTTATGTAACCAATACCGTAGCCCAGGAAATAATTAAAAAGTTTGGGCGTGATGCATTACTCAAAGGTGGAATGCGGGTACAAACTACGGTAGATGCCAACTTCCAACTAATGGCAGAAGAAACTATTAAGCAGTGGCATAAAACCCTCGAAGGTCGGGGGTTAAATAAAAATCAAATGGCTTTAGTAGCTATTGATCCCCGCACCCACTTTATCAAAGCCTTAGTCGGTGGTATAGATTCAAAAAAAAGTGAATTTAACCGCGCAACTCAAGCGCAGCGTCAACCTGGTTCTGCTTTTAAGCCATTTGTTTACTACACTGCCTTTGCTAGTGGTAAGTTTACACCCAATACAACGGTAATCGATGCTCCAGTTAGCTACAGAGATGGTGATGGTTGGTACTATCCACGCAACTACGATGGTGGCTTTATGGGAGCAATGCCGATTCGTACTGCCTTAGCATTGTCTCGTAATGTGCCTGCGGTCAAGATTGGCAAAGCTGTGGGAATGAATACAGTCATCGACACCTGCCATACCTTGGGAATTAACAGTCCAATGGTTGCCGTCAGTTCTTTACCATTAGGCGCAATTGGTGTGACACCACTGGAAATGGCTAGTGCTTATGCCACCTTTGCTAATTATGGCTGGCAATCACCTCCAACGGCTATTGTCCGTGTTACTGATAGTAGTGGTAATGTCTTGTTAGACAATACTCCTAAACCTCAGCTAGTTCTTGACCCTTGGGCATCAGCCGCATTGGTAGATGTGATGCAATCGGTAGTTACTGATGGTACTGGCAAAGGTGCTGCACTTGATAGGCCAGTTGCAGGTAAAACGGGTACAACTTCTTCAGAAAAGGATATTTGGTTTATTGGTTCTGTACCGCAGTTGACAACTGCTATTTGGGTAGGACGAGATGATAACAAACAATTAGCCACTGGTGCGACCGGTGGAGGTATGGTTACTCCCGTCTGGCGCGATTTTATGCAGAAGGCGCTTAAGGATGTACCAGTCATGAAATTTAAACCGCCTTCTGAATTTCCTCGACCTAAGCCAGTTAAAATATAGGACTCCTATTGGATTTTTGAAATTGACAAATTGTGATGTACTAACGAGCCAAAGCACAGGCTGAAGCTCTTGAGAATGCCATTTGGAAACGCGACTTTAACCAGGGGCAGTATTATTAGCTATTCCTGATTTAGGGACTACGTAAGTTTTTACAAGTATTGAAGCAGAAAGCCCATCAGTAACAGCCTGAAAATTTTTTGGATTTTCAGGTTGTTACGTCCTTCAGGGGTGGGGACGCGAATAATGCGGGAATCACTGATTGGGTAGACTACTATGCCAAAATTTTTGATACGTGGGCAATAGCAGTTGCACCTCATTACACATCACAAGATTGTTCTGTTTGTGGGACACGAGTTAAAAAATCTTTGTCCACTCGTACCCACAAATGCCATTCTTGCGGAACAGTGATGCATCGTGACCACAATGCAGCTAAACAAATACTGGCGAAGGGATTAAAAAGTACCGTAGGGCATACGGAATCTAAAGCTTGTGGACAGAACAACCTCTGCTTAGGTGAGGAAACTCCTCTAAGTAAGTTGACTGGATGAAACAAGAATCCCACTGCTTGAAGCAGTGGGAGTGTCAATTCGTCATCCAATTTTCAACTTAAAAGCTCAATATATGTTGAATTTTTCCAAATTTTTGGCTTGGCTTGCACAGGTTTAGCTTTTGAGATTGCTAGTCTACCAACATTATCAAAACTAACGCTTACCGGAAAATCAATTATTGATTGATAGAAACTGCCAATATTATCAGAGAACACGAGAAACCTTTTCAAAAATCTCGCCCCAAAACCGAGGTACTGTATTTTTGACCTTTCCATACAGTGAACATCCAATAGCATAAACCAAAGTACTAAAAACTGGTGTCTCGTCCTGCCTTCCTCCAAAAATTCTATTATCTATCACGCTTTATGCTTTGTGGCATCAACTAATTTATATGATTGATCCCTTTCCCGCGTTGGTGGAAACGGATGTCCTTCGGTTGATGTTACCTCTAGCCCTGTACTTTCTCCATCAGGATTGATTAGTTCGTACTGTCCGCTAACGGGAGTGCGTGAGCCTGGACTATACAAAGCTTTGGGGCGTTCATCATCTGCCTGAAGGGGCTGTACAGCGCCAGCACTGTAAGTTAGCCTCAACTGGCTCCTAATTTCAAAACCTGGAAGATAGCCACCGTGGTACGGTATTTCTGACAACTGGCTGAGTGTGCCTTTGATTTCAGAAATTGGTTCAAGCAATTGTGAGTTTTCTTGGCTCCAAAGGATAATTTGTGCATCTAGCAATTCTTGAAACTCAAGAGCGTGTAGCGTCACTTCATCCGAAGGCGTTTGATTATCTACAACAATCGAGAAGTTGAGAGTCAATAAAAGTGTTGTTTGTATTTCTACTAAATCATCATTCGAGATAACTTGAGTACAATACTCGTCTACATGAAAACCAAACTGGGCTTTAAAGTGAGAAAACCTATGCGTTTGCAGTTGCTGACTCAGATATGGTAACAATCCGGCATCCGGATCTGATAGTATCTGGCGAACGATTGGCATTTGTGTCATACATGCTCTACAACTTTTCAATTAAAGCTTTCAAATTAACAATCTCACTCGGTTAAGCATTCTCGAACATCCATCAAACTGACGAGAGTTACCTCAATCGTTTTATCGATTTACTTTACACATCTTTCGTGCTGCTGATGGCAGCTTCTAATTTCATACAACAGCATAAATTGGTATTGCAAGATATTTATCTTGCCAGAACTTACGCACTCAGATCCCCCAACCCCCTTAGAAAGGGGGCTTTAGACGTTCCCCCCTTTTTAAGGGGGGCTAGGGGGGATCGGGGTTTCAGGCTTGAGTGCGTAAGTCCTACTTGCATTGCTCAACCAATTCAAACCGAATGGCACAAGCGTGCCATTCGCTCCCTAATCCCTAGAGGAGGCCGCGATTTCCCAAACTTCAACATCTACTGGGAGTGCAGAATCCCCCGTCTGAGAGGGTTGCAGCCCGGATTGCTTCAAGAGGAAATTTCGGGGTGCGATCGCTGTACAACAAACCGTTAGCTTCTTGGAAAGTATCGCTAAATTGTGTGTAACAGAATCCACTGAACAGTTCAATATTATTGACGGTTTCTAGTAGGGCAGTGTATTTCATTTCTAACTCGGAAATACTCGAACAGCGCTCATATCCCCAAGCTGCAACAGCATCTAGCTTGCTATCGGGGGCATAAGCAATACCACCAAACTCTGTTAGCATAACTGGTTGCCCTTGATGCGGATAGTTGTCGAGTGTGAGGATACGTCCTCCGGGGCGCTTATGATTTAGCATATCCGACAGCTTCACCTCTGGGCCATAACGACGAACTAATTGCTGTGGCTTGGTATCATAGTCATGAATTGCAAGGATGTCTGTATCCGTACTTTCCCAGCCATCGTTACTAATCACTGGACGAGTTGGGTCAAGGGTTTTCGTTAAGTGATACATTGCTACAACATAGTTGCGGTGAGCTGCTGTCTCGACTAAATTCGGCACTCCCCAAGATTCATTAAAAGGCACCCAAGCAACAATACATGGATGGCTTGAATCTCGCTTGATGACTTGGGTCCACTCCCGCGTCATTCGTTCTACGGCTTTCCTGGTAAAGCGATAGGCGCTGGGCATTTCCTCCCATACCAATAAACCTAAAACGTCTGCCCAATATAAAAACCGAGGGTCTTCAATTTTTTGGTGTTTACGTACTCCGTTGAAACCCATTGCTTTAATCAGTTCTACATCACGTCGCAAAGCTTCATCGCTGGGTGGAGTCATCAGCGTATCTGGCCAGTAACCTTGATCGAGAACAAGGCGTAAGTAATAGGGACGACCATTGAGCATAAAGCGATCGCGCTGTATGCTCACGGTTCGCATTGCGGTGTAAGATTTTACTTCATCCAGTAGCTGCTCATTGCTCCACAATTGAATTTCAGCATCAATTAGCGTTGGCTTTTCTGGACTCCACAATAATTCATTACGGTAGTCGTCAATCCCAGGATCGCCAAGAGCAATGCGGCGGTTAATTTCTCCATTGAACACCTCGTATGTATCATTCACCAATACAGTACTGCCAATGCTCAATTTCATCTTTATTTGGATGCCACAAACAGGCACATCACCCGCCAGCGCCCCTTCAAAACCAACCTCCCATCGTTCAAAGTCGCAATTCCAACACAGATGCCCTAGATAAGTTTTACCTACTCGCTCAACCCAGACTGTCTGCCAAATACCGCTAGTGCGAGGATACCAGATACTATGCTCTTTCAGTTGCCAATCTTGCTTACCGCGAGGTTTGGCGAGGTCTTGGGGATCATCTTGCGCCCACAGTGTTACCTTTGTTGTGCCACTGTCATTCAAGACGTGGGTAATATCGAGTGAAAAATTGGTGTGTCCGCCTTCATGTTCAGCTATGTATTGATCGTTAACCCACACACGAGCACAGTAGTCCACCGCACCAAAGTGTAACAGCAATCTCCCATCGCCTTCTGGTGTTGCAAACTCTCGTTCGTACCAACAGTTCGGATGAAAATTCCTGTCACCTATCCCACTTTTATTTGATTCAGGAGCAAACGGAACTTCTATCAGATGAGTCCATTGCTTTAGATCACTAGGTTGAACACATTTTCCTTCGTCATCAAATGCAAACTTCCACAAACCATTTAGGCTTTGCCAAGGTGATCGCTGTAACTGTGGACGTGGATGTGATATTTCTTTCGAGTCAAAAGCATTCTTGTCATTACTTTCAACTGATAATGCAACTCCCCCATTATTAATATCTAATAACTTCATAAAACCTCTTTGTATGAAGATAATTTTTCTCAGATGAAATTTTATTTTTTCTCACTTCAAACCCTACTTCTGTTGTCATAGCTATTGAAGTTGATTTTCACCTATTTCAAATCTCTAGCTAGATAGCCATAACAAAGATTTTCATAGCTCTTACCCCGATTAATCTATACAATTAATATTGCATCTGTTATCGAAAATTGCTATTTACATATCAAGCAAATTTGGTTACTGTCCAGCTAAGGCATTAATTTGGAAATTGCATAATTGGTTACCAAAGGCAAACTTTCACTTCGTATATCCAAAAAATTTTGCTTGATTCTTAATATAAAAATATTTTGATTAGTTTGGCTTCTACCAAAGGAATAAAACTATACTAGATAAAGTTATAAGTAAAAATACTTAATAATATTTATGAATAAATATCAAGAAAAAACAGTTTAGTAGTTATAAGGAAATCCAAGAAATAAAATGCCATAGGACTCCTATTTGATTTTTGCGGAGCTAGGTAAACATCTATCCCTTTTTCCTGTTCCCTGCTCCCTACCCACGCAAGTACATTTAGGAATCAAATCGGATTGCTATAGCTCATTAAAAGATTGAGCAGAGGCAAGTTAACTTATTGAATCCAGAAATAATGTTCCTTCAAAACAACAACTCTTATCCAGGAATAGTCAAGGGAATACCGTTATCTTTGGGTTTCAACTTGAGAATAAATGGAACAGCTTTCAATACCCAATCGGACACAGGTGTATAATTAGCCGCTGCTTCTCCAAAGCTAATAGAAAGCATATCTGTATGAATAATGCCTGGATTCAGCGGAATTGCTGCCATACCACTTGGCAATTCTTGTGCCAAAGAACGAGTTAATCCTTCTATTGCCCACTTAGAAGCACAGTATGGTGCAACTTCGGGTGAAGTAGAACGTCCCCAGCCGGAACTGAAGTTCACAATAATACCTCGTTTGTTTTTCACCATTGCTGGTACAAAGTGGCGAATTATATTTACTACTCCTTTAATGTTGATATCAATCAACTGGGAAAACTCATCTGAGGGAACCTGCCATAATGGTGCTGGGTAGTTCGTAATTGCTGCATTATTAATGACTATATCTGGCGGCGCATATTTGTTCAGTACGTGTTCTGCCCATTTTTCTACTAAATGTTCATTCGCTACGTCTACAGTTGTGAAATCATTGGGCGCACTAAACTTCTTTTTCATTTCCTCAATAGCCTGCGATGAACGAGCACAACCAATCACCGTATGCCCCTGCCCGATAAAACCCTCGGTCATAGCATAACCTAGACCTTTGCTTACGCCCGTAATCAAGATGAGCTTGGTCATAATTCTCAAGAGACTCGTAGTTTTTTATTAAAACGAGTTTACTTTAGTCCTGGGTGGGGATAATACTATCTTGAAAAGTGATGTTCCCAGGCTCATGAACAAGCTCACACCCTCCCAGAAACCGGATATTCTGCGCTTAGATCGTGAAAAGTGCGAAACAACTTCCACCTTAGCTTTAAAATACTTCAACCTTTTACTTTATTTAACCTGATATACCCCTGTTAACAGTTTTTCCTATTCCTCAATTGTCTAGTGGTTTTTCTAAACTTCAATCTATTATTTATAACCTCACCAGTTCAATTTTTATTTTCCTGACTCACCCCGATTTCTACTTTTCCTCTGCCTAGAGTGACAAAACAGGGATAATCGCTCGGTGAACCTTGCTATGGTGCAAGAAGGGCAGGCTGTAGTTTATCGGCAGTATCTCAAAGGATGCGACAGTACCAAAGACCAGTTTCTTCAGGCTGAAGCTGATGCCAAAGGTAAGAAGTTAGGATTTTGGAATCAATCTAAGCCAGTCATGCCGAGCGGATTTTAGGCGAGGTAAGAAAAATACTCAGCCTGCCAACACGCGTAAGCAAGCGCAACAGTGCGACGGGGCTTACCCAGATATTTGCATTCCGCCCAATTCGGCAGATTTGGATTGCTCTGATATTCCTTACCGCAGATTTAGGGTTATTCCACCAGATCCTCACGGGTTTGATAGGGATGGGGATGGAATAGGTTGCGAACGGTGATTATGCCAAAATAAGGTTTTCGGTGATGGGCTACTGATTCAGGAAGCGGGGAATAAAATTGGTCAAGTGCGATCGCCATTTACAATGATCTATCGCATTATAGAACCTATTGCAATCATTCTTGAGTTGATAGAGGATGCCACCCTTGGAGCTCTCGTTTTGTCCAATTAGCAGGTCGTGTCCGTTTCTTCCGAGGTAATAGTTGGAGCAACAGAGGTTCAACTATTTCCCATTCTGCATCATTGAGGCTGCTGGAATATGTCACGGTGAATGGATTAAAGGGTTGGATGTACCTTAATTCAGTTTTATAAAGATGTCAAATGGCTTCTATACAATATCATACCTGAGATTGATGAAAATTCAGAATAAAAACTACTTTTTTAGAGGTAACTATTAGTTTAAAATCAAAAATAATAAATTATGAGCCACAAGTGGATTTGTTTCTTTTAAATAGCTTTTTGGTTTGATTGAATATTAATTATAAACAAATTGTCTTGGTTCATTCATAGAATAGGTAGCGAATATAATTAAGATGTAGGAAGATATCGTAAGTGAGTATATTGAAGTTAATTACATAAAAATAGTCATGAAAATTGTAACAAAAGTCAATTTAATTGTAATGACAGCTTTTCTCTGTGGTATTTTTGTTAGTGGTGTTGCTTTATCAAACGTTCTAGAACAAAAAGCAGAACAAGAGGTGTCTTCTCAAGCGCTAATTGCCATGCAAATTGCAAATTCGCTTAGACAATATACTAATGACCGCGTACAACCATTTTTGTTACCAATAGTGGACAGTCAAGAAAAATTTGTCCCAGAAGCCATACCAACATTTTCTGTTAGAGAAACGTTTGAAATTTTACGTAAAAACCAAAATTTTAGCAATTTTATCTACAAAGATGCTGCGCCAAACCCAACAAATATGCGGGATATGGCTGACGAATTTGAAGCCGATATTGTTAAAAAATTTCATCAACAACCAGACTTAACAAGTCTATCTGGTTTCCGAAATTTATTTGAAGATAAATTTTTTTATACTGCTCGACCTTTTAGAGTTCAAGAACAAAGTTGCCTGCGTTGTCACAGCAATCCTGAAGAGGCTCCTACAAGTCAATTACTAACCTATGGGAAAGAACATGGTTTTGGGTGGAAGCTTAATAAAATTGTTGCTACTCAAATTGTTTATGTTCCGGCTGAGGAAGTTTTTAAAACTGCTCAAAATTCTTTTTACCTAATCTTAGGAATTTTAGGGATTATTTTTATAGCAATTGTTATTTTAATTAATTTGTTGTTGAGAAAGATGGTGCTACAGCGTATTAAAAGAATTGCTCATGTTGCAGAAAGAGTGAGCATCGGTGATATGAATGCCAATTTTGATAAACAAGACAAAGATGAAATAGGGGTATTGGCAGAAGCTTTTAACCGGATGAAGTATAGTTTAAAAATTGCTATCAACATATTAAATAATAATAGCAATGCTAGATAAATTTATTTTCCACTGCCAGATATTAATAATAAATGTATAATAAATGTTCAATATGTTACAGCAGATTGCAGGTAGATAGAGTATTTAAGGTGTGGTGCGATCGGCTTAGAAATCAATCAAGAGCATAATCATGCCGAATTGGGGGCAAGGCTACTGTACAGAAGCAGCAAAAGAAATATTGCGATATGGTTTTGAGGTATTAGGACTCCACCGCATTCATTCTGGACACTTTTCCCGTAACCCGGCATCAGGAAAAGTTATGCAAAAAATTGGTATGGTTTACGAGGATTGTCGCCGTCAGCACAGATTGAAATTGGGTGAATACGTAGATATTGTTGACTATGGCATTCTCAAAAGCGACTGGCAGAAAATTATTTGATGTGGGTAATCAATAATGGTGAAAATGGTGAAGCGCGTGCGGCGATGCTAGACCTCAAGGCTGAACTTCGCGCAGTCGACGCTCTAGAAAACGGCGTTCGCTATCATTAGTCACCAACACGAGCGCTCGTGCGTAGCTTTGTGCAGCTTCTTGAAAGGCTGCGATGCGGCGCAGTAGCTCGGCACGCGCGGCGTGAAATAGATGGTAGCCATCAAGTTGCAAAGCAAGTTCATCCATGAGTCCTAGTGCTGTCTGAGGGCTGTCTACCATTGAGATTGCTACCGCCCGGTTCAACGACACGATCGGTGAGGGCTGCAAGCGTTCGAGCAAATCATAGAGGCGGACAATCTGCAACCAGTCCGTTTCTTGTGCCCGTGCCGCCTGACAATGTAGTGCCGCGATCGCTGCTTGCAGTGCAAACGAATTAATCTCGCCCCGCAGCGCTTCCTCGACTAACGGCAGCGCCTCATCGATTTGCTGCTGATTCCAGCGACGACGATCTTGATCTTCGAGTAGGACAATATCACCAGCCTCATCAAGACGGGCATCACGCCGTGAGTCGTGCAGTAACATCAGCGCCACCAGTGCAGTCACTTCTGCTGGTGGCTGTGGTGTCATCAATGTCCTCACGAGGCGACCCAGGCGGATGGCTTCTGTACAGAGGTCGGCTTTCACCATTGCCTCTCCCTTTGTCGCTGCATACCCTTCATTAAAAATGAGATAGATTACTGTCAGCACTGCTTCTATCCGCGCCGATAGTTCGGTTGTGTCTGGCACTCTGTAGGGAATACCCGCATCACGGATCTTGCGCTTGGCGCGCACAAGCCGCTGTGCCATTGTCGCTGTGGGTACGAGAAACGCCCGTGCGATCTCGTCGGTCTCAAGCCCGCCTAGCATCCGTAGCGTTAGAGCAACCTGAGCCTCGATTGCCAGCGCTGGGTGGCAGCAAGTGAAGATCAGTCTTAGCCGATCATCTGAAATTTCATCGGTGTCGTAGGTTGGCTCCTCGCTAGTTGGGATTAACCCAGATGCAGCATACCATGAGAGTTTTTCCTTCAGGCGTGTCCGGCGGCGGAGGCGATCAATAGCTTTGTATCGAGCTGTTTTGATAATCCACGCACAGGGGAGATCGGGAATACCCTTGGATTGCCACTGATTCAGGGCGACACTAAAGGCTTCCTGCGCCGCCTCTTCAGCCACATCGAAATCCCCAACCAGCCGGATGAGCGTGGCGATAATCCGACCCCACTCGGCACGATAAATGGAGGCGATCGCTTGGGTTACATCTGATTGTGCATTTGAGGCCATAGCTGACACAAATTTTTTGGCGAGGTGTCGATTTGAGCAATTGCTGTTCGACTTACTCGCAAAGGAAAACAACACAGGTAAAGCTCGATTGTATCTAAATGATAAAAAATTTTTTGGAGAGGTGTCGATTTGAGCAATTGCCGTTCGACTTACTCACAAAGGGAAACAACGGAGGTAAACCAATGAAATATGTGCTGCTGATTTACTTGGAAGAAAATGCCCTGAGCGAAACCGAGCGGGAAGAGTGTTATCTGAAATCTGCGCAGCTAGCGCAGCAACTCAATTCAAAAGGACAATATCTAGCCACTGCCCCGCTCCACCCTGTCGCAACGGCAACTAGTGTTCGGGTGCGTGATGGCAAACCGCTTGTGACCGACGGGCCGTTTGCAGAAACACGAGAACAATTGGGCGGATTTTTTCTCATCGATGCCCAAGACCTTGATGCAGCGATGGTGATTGCGGCCGAGATTCCAGCAGCACAAGTCGGCACCGTTGAAATTCGCCCTGTAATTGAAATCGCAGGTTTGCCTGAGCATTAGGGCCTGCGCTCAACCTGAAATCAAAAGGAGATACTTAAATGACAAAAAGTACGATCACAACCAACGAAGCTCAGATTCGCCAACTGATTACCGATCAACAAGAGGCAATTTGCGCTAAGGATGTCGCTCGAATCCTATCTCACTATGCTACCGAGATTATTATCTTTGATATAAAACCCCCATTCCAAATAGATGGGAAAGAAGCGTTACGCCAAATGTGGTCAGGGTGTTTGCCTTATTTCCCGGACTCCTTTGAGATAGAAACACGAGACCTCAATATCACAGTTAATGACGATTTGGCGGTTGCCCGCTGGCTTTCACACTTTACAGCAATGGAAGTAGACCATCCGGCAATGCAGACATGGATGCGGATCACTGCTGTCTGCCAGCGCAATCAAGGCGAATGGCAGATCCTACACGAACATATCTCTGTTCCATTCGATCCACATACCTCTCAAGCTGCATTCACGCTCAACCCATAGTTGGATTAACTCAATCAAAACAGCACACCATGAAAATCAATTCTTATCTCATGTTCAACGGCAATTGTGAAGTGGCGTTCAAATTCTATGAACAATGTCTAGGCGGCAAAATTGTCATGATGCTCACTCACTCTGATGCCCCCACAGTAGAACATATCCCAGCCCAATGGCATGACAAAATCATGCACGTCTGCCTCGATCTAGGCGATCACCTCTTGATGGGGTCTGACAGTCCGCCTGGGTACTTTGAAACACCTCAAGGCTTTTACGTACAAATCAGCGTTGATGAGCCAGCAGAGGCAGAACGCATCTTTCATGCCCTAGCAGAAAAAGGAAAAGTGAAGATGGCAATTGATCAAACTTTTTGGTCTGTTCGCTTTGGAATGTTGGTCGATCAATTCGGCATTCCGTGGATGGTCAATTGCCAGAAGACTGCTTGATTTGCCGGGAGGTGCTTACGGGCATCTTCCCTAGAATCAAACTTCAGCGCATTTTCGCTGGCTTATCACTGTAAAATAATTTACAAGAAAAATCCATGAGTACTCAAATTTTCGTCAATCTGCCAGTCAAAAACCTCAATCAATCGATCGAGTTCTTTACTCAACTCGGTTTTGAGTTTAATTCTCAATTCACTGACGAAACTGCCACTTGCATGATTGTGTCTGAAAACATTTTCGTCATGCTCCTGACGCATGAGAAGTTTAAAACTTTTACTCCCAAAGAAATTTGTGATGCTACAAAAAGTACAGAAGTGCTTGTGTGTTTGTCTTGTGATAGCCGAGAACAAGTCGATGAAATGGTTCGCCAGGCAGTTACCGCTCGTGGAACAACCTATAATGAACCACAAGATCATGGTTTTATGTATGGACATGGATTTGCTGACTTAGATGGCCACATTTGGGAACTGATCTACATGGAGCCAAGCGCAATCAACCAAGGTTAGAAATGCGCCCAGCATTGGAGGCACTTGCCAATAATAAAATGCCCAACCGTATTAACAATATTGTTGCCAGAGCCAAGATATCTTGGTGCAAACGAGCTTCGGTCGTGCATCGACGTTAGGCATTTTATTTCTTGGATCTCCCGGAACAGCTGCGGCTTGCATTCTTCTCAGTGTTAAGGTGGCATTAACTAGACTCCAGCTACTTACTTCTTCGCAGCTTGCTCTATCTCATAAGCATTTTGGCAATTTGGCATCTAATCTAAATTTTCACAAGTTATGGGTTAAATTTCTTCTTGAACCCAAACTGATACTGAACCGCCTAAGCAACGAAAATTGCCCCAACCCCACTCATTGGTGTATACAGGTTCTTTGATGTGTTCTGTTAAATCAATAAATTTAGTATTGGGTTTACCAACTTCCATCCATTTATAACCTTCTGGGCCATCACTGAGAATTACAGCCATTGCTTTGGGATGATCTTCATCACCTAAACGTGTCCAGCCAATAGTGTTCCAATGGTCGAAATAGTTGTATTGTGGGCCATAAGCATAATGCTGACGTGCATAAAGTAACTGATCAATAATCCAACGGTGAGAGGGCATAAAAATTTTGTAGCGATTGCCATCTTTACCCCAGTCTTCATATTCTGCACCGTAGTAATCAGCATGAAAGACACAAGGATAACCTTCTTGTCGTAGCAAAATAATGGCGTATGCTAGGGGTTTAAACCAAGGCTCAACTACAGATTCCAATGCTTGTAAAGGTTGAGAGTCATGATTCTCGACAAAGGTTACAGCATGGGTAGGACGTTGTTGCATCATTGTGCCATCTAAAATCCGGCGCATATCATAATTGCCTTGTGATTTACTGGCTTGATGAAAATTGTAATGTAGTGGTACATCAAAAACTGACATCTTGCCACGAACAGAATCAACATACCAAAGCAGGGCATTTATATCGTTATACCAATATTCCCCGACAACAAATAAATCTTTTCTGGCATGGCGTTCTAGTTCATCTATCCATTGCGGAAAGAACCAAGAAGAAATATGTTTGATGGCATCCAAGCGAAAACCATTGACATTTGTAGTGTCAAGATACCATTTACCCCAGTGAGTGATTTCACCACGTACCCAATCATTTTGAAAATCAATATCGCAACCCATCAAGTACGCAAAGTTGCCCTTTTCTAAAGCTACGTAGTCATCAAATATTTTCTCTTCTAGCAGATAAATCGTGTCGCGATCGCCACTGTTATATTCGTTATAATCAACAGCATCAAAATGCCACCAATGCCACTCAAAGTTAGAGTATTTGCCTTGTCTTCCAGGGAAATTATAATGAGAGTAGGTCTTAATTTCTTGCAACCCACCTTTAGGATTGAGGCGATTATCTTGAGAAAAAGGCGTTGCTTTTGGTGTTTCTATTAGATCACCACCCATCTTATGATTTAACACAGCATCCGCATAAACTTGCAGCCCATGTGTTTGAAGAGATTTAACCGCATCAAGATATTGCTGACGTGTACCGTACTTTGTGCGAACTGAGCCTTTTTGCTCAAATTCACCTAAATCAAATAAGTCGTAAACACCATATCCCACATCAGATGCACCAGCAAATCCTTTATAAGCTGGTGGTAGCCAGATGGCTGTAAAACCTGCATCTGCTAGTTCTGCGGCTTTTACCTCAACTTTGCTCCACAAGTTACCATCATTAGGGATGTACCAGTGGAAATATTGCATAATTGTGCCGTTAATCTGTGCCATGTCTGGTTCTGTCTGTGAATATCGCCTTTGATGAAAGATACAGTCGAGCTTGCTGGCAATTCGGAATTTTGGCGGCGATTTCCAGCCGAAAATAAAGAATACTCAGCCTGGAATGGCGCTAAGTTTAGTTATTTGTTGAGGCAAGCTGTTCTTGAGCGGAGGAAGTAGGGGGTGCTGGGGGAGACAAAGAAAGAAGTATATTTAAGGAGTCGTGGTAGTAAGAGTTACTAAAATTACCATTTTCTCCCCCAGCTTCCCCAGCCTCCCCAGATCCCCCTGCTTTTCTTAGTGCCATTCTACTCAGCCTGCAAGTACGTGATCGCCAGTGCAGCAATGCGATCGCACTTTGGAAATTTTCATAAGCATGTGTTTTAACCTGAACTGGGGTAATGTTAAGCCTCCCCCATGACGAGACCCTCAATGGTATGCGCTTGTACGATAGGTTCTAGTTCGTCAACGATTCGGCAGGCGAAGTGCTTTCGGTGCTGTGCAGGGATAGTCTCGTAGTAAGCATGAGTAAACTGGAGATCGTGCCGCTGGGCGTTCTTAGCATCTGGAGCATCGACGCCGAGTACTAGCACCGGGCGCGATTTTTGGGATTGGTTAGCAGTACCCCGATGAATCGTCAATGCTGACCGCACAGATATATCTCCACGCTTGGGCATTTTCCTCACAGCGCGCTCCTGGTATCGGCAGTAGAGAGATTTAGGCGGAAACATTTCGTGTTGGAAGCCGATTGGCCGATCCCACTGGGTGCCGGATGCTATCTCGAAAGGCCCCATATCCTCTTCAACGTCCACGGTTGTCAAATTGAAGGCGAGCGAGTTTAGCCTCCGTCCCGTTAAGGTGACATCAGGTGCGGGAAAGTCACGATGCCAGGGCTGATTCATGGAACCAGGAAGAGGCACGTCAAACCCAATCTCAACGATTTTGTAGTTCTCACCAAGAACAGCTTTTGAGACTGCCACTACCCAAGGATGTGTTACGAGATCGAGAAACCCCCTGATTCTTTCCGGGTGAATCTCTACGTAATATCGCTTAGGCCCACGCCCCACCGCTCCACCAGCACGCGTGAGCGATTCACACAAGAGAACCTCAATATCCTCACCCAGGCGATCTGCCCACGTCGGCTCGAACGCACCTTTCAACCCAATTATCCCGTCGCCGTAGAGTCCGCCCATTATAGCGGCAGTATCATACTGCTCATCGAGCGCGGTTGGGGGGATCTCTTCTGCTTTCTGGGCTTGGGTGGTATTCATGTAGTCAAAGGCAACTTCGTTTGCGGCAGTATTCATCCCCATCTTCTTCTTTTAGCGTTTTACAAAAGGTGATAACAGAGGTCATCGTAGGCGGGATGATAGCAACATAGCCCTGCTACCTGACCACAATCATCCCAAGAACTAATCATAAATTGGGGTAGAGGGCGCGCAATTTGGTTATAAATGTCTAAATAAAAGGGTTTTAGGCGATGATCTCCAAAAGATGCTCTAGTTTTTAACCCAAAGATTGTAAATAAAGTTAATAAATACTTCACCGCAAATACAGGCGGCAAGCGTAGCCATGCTGTCAGGCTTATCGCTCTATGTTAATTCAAGACCCAGCGATTAGAGAACGTGTCAAAAAAATTACTCAGGAGCTAAGTGGTGGATATGAACCAGAAATTAGATGAAAAACAAGCATGGTTTCAAAGTGAAAATATATCACATCGCTTAGGACATATAGCTTCTAATTTAGCTAGGCTGAGAACATTTTGTAACACTGCTTACCCTGAAGCAGTTGAAAGTGTGGCAGATGAAACTATATGTTTTATCAAATGGACAGCAGCATAAATTGAACCGGAATATGCTGAAGAATTGGTTAACATTCAAGTTCAACTAGCAGGATAGAAATTGAAGTTGAATAGTCTTTAGTCTGATGAGAGCGAACGCACAAATATGTCCGAGCAAGCTAGTGCTTGGTCAGAACGAGTATTAGATATGTCAGGTTTGCTGTCCGAATCCGTCTAAAATTTTATTTAAAGACTGTTGCCTCCACCTGCATGAATACTCAAACAAGCTCTAATTCATATTTCTATTCAGCAACGCCTTTTCAGGCTGAGGTTGATGCCAAAGGTAAGAAGTTAGGATTTTGGAATCAATCTAAGCCAGTCATGCCGAGCGGATTTTAGGCGAGGTAAGAAAAATACTCAGCCTGCCAACACGCGTAAGCAAGCGTAACAATGTGATCGGGCTTACCCAGATTTTTGCATTCCGCCCAATTCGGCAGATTTGGATTGCTCTGATATTCCCTACCGCAGATTTAGAGTTATTCCACCAGACCCTCATAGATTGGATGGGGATGGAGATGGAATTGGTTGCGAACGGTAGTTATGCCAAAATGTGGATTCTGGTGATGGGTTGCTGATTCAGTCAGCGGGGAGTAAAAAGGGTCAGCTACCGCAGTAATTATGCTACTTGTGGGTTAATCTCTTCCTCATCCTCTGGGATAAATAGGAGTAAAAAGGGTCAGCTACCGCAGTAATTATGCTACTGATGAGCGTTTGGAAATGTCATGTAATCAAAATGCCAGCGACTTTATCCCTATTCATAGCCATACGTGCCAGAAATTCATCTTTGCCATCTACAAAACTCAGCTTCCACAGGTAGGTCTGATATTGTTGTTTAAGATGACCCAAGTAAGTAATTGTATAACCAACAGACATGCGTGGAGCTAGCTGGGAGCTAACTGAGTTAAACATATCTAAGGTAATACCTGCTTTGTAATCTGAATCACCAACTGTAAGAAAAAGTTCGTAATTTCCTACAGCAATGGCATCCAAGATAGTCTGCAAACAATTAATAACGTTTTTAGGAGGATTTGTCGGATTCATAATTATGCTCCTATATTTGGATTTTATTCTCAGTCAATAGTCCAAAGCACGATGAGAGGATGTTTTAAAAGTCCTGTCGTTGGTAGCAAAACGTTTTAGATCCCCCTAAATCCCCCTTTAAAAAGGGGGACTTTGATTGTATTTCCCCCCTTAAAAAGGGGGGTAGGGGGGATCAATAAGTGTCTAAAATCACAGCTAAAAACTTTTCAAACAACCTCTGAAAATACTACCAATTGATACGTTTACAATTTTGACACCTGACCATTTTTTGAATTCAAAAAATGGTCAAAGTACCTTGGAATATAGGTTTGAGGCTATTTTATCGGTGATTTTTGCCTAAGTCTCGCTACACGGAAAAATCAACAACTTTTAATCCTCTCTCTTCATATCCCTACTTCTTGCCCGTCTACTCACACTGTCCTAAATTTGTTCCTGAGTTAGCTAAGAGCATAGTTCCCAACAGCGACAGGAGTGCCACTCTTGAACTAACCCAAGGAGTACACGCAAAGCTGATTGTGGTCGCTGACGCATACTCAGAACGACGCGTACAGTATCAATAACTCCTAGTTGATAGTCATACCAACAAGCTTCCCAAGGGTAGTTCGTGACCCCAGCCATCTGAAGAGCCGTATGGTAGCGGCGCAGCAAGGCATAACGCTGCGGCTGTAGTGCCGAACAAACGGAGCGCGTCAGCAACGCGGCTAAATCTACCCCGCCCCACCACCAGCGATAGACCTGCCAATCGATCAGGTACACCTCATGTTGGTCGAACCGAGGCAAGAGAAAGTTTTCGGGATGGTTATCGGGGTGGCATAAGGTGAGGCCGTTTTTTTGTTGCAGGCGAGTTTGAAATAACTTGGGTGCATGACGAATATACGCCTCCAAGATTAGTCTTTGTTCGGTATTCAACGTGTCACCCAGCGAATCTACCAATTCTTGATAACGCGCTTGTGCCTGTACGAACATTGATGCCAGCGTCATTTGGGATGACTCACCGATATATTCTTCTATATCGGTGCGTTCCCATGCCCAGGCGTGAAGCTGTGCAAGTGTGGCGCTCATCGATTCCAGAACTGGCAACGATGAGATCTGGTCATGCCAGACCATATGCGTGGTTGAGACATCACCAAGCAGCAGTGCCGGAGTTTGGGCAATGGTCACATCGACACAATACCAGGGAAGGAGTAGATTTTTTGGCAGTAACGGGGCGATAGTATTGTAAAAATGCGCTTCTCGCTGTGCTGTCTCAAGCATTGCCGGACGAGGGATTTTCAGGAAAAAGTTGGATGGGGCTGTGCTAACTGTATCAGGAGAATAGGCAACGCTGAACTGTACTAACTGTGAGGGTGGTGTGTGCATCATTTGAACGATCTGGAGTGACTCAACATATCCACGCCGTAAGTATCCTCGGCTTCTCAGTACATCGTTGAGCCACATGGGAGTCAAATAGTCCGTGAGGGTATCCATTCAATTACTCCTTTCATGCATAAAAATCACGAAATTGAGATGGAAATCAAGGTCGCTGCGGACGGACTCTTATTATAGGCTGAACTTCCACAGTAGCTTCATGTTGCTGGTGCTGGTTCTTGTTTGAATTTGCTGTTAATCATCAAGTTTTTTCCTTCAATAAGGTCTTTATTTATGGATAAATGTTAACAAGCTATTTAGGATTGCTATAGACAAATACTTGTTACTAAACATCTTATGAATAACGGTTAAATTCAGGAATTAAATGACCGAAGACAATTGAGGTTTTACTCTATCAATTTTTTCTCAGCTTGAAGCCAATGATCTAAAGCCTGTCCATCTGGATAGCCCATTAACTGCCAAATACGGTAAGCTTTCATCCGAATTTTGTTTTCATCTGGGCGGTTACTAATAAAATATCCACAGTAATTATCACTAAAACTATACGGTGCTTCTACAAAAAAATCTTGACGACCCAGAATCTGGGCCGTAAAACGGTAGCAATTTTGCTGTATCGGGCAGTTGTGTCCAGGACACATAGTAATATCTTCGGGCATAAATTTTTTCTATCGAAAAGACCTCATTCAGCATTGATATAGAAGCGTTATTATCCAAGTTAAACTATATCCTTTACCTCTACTTAAAGGGTTTCACAGATCCCAGTTTTCCTTGTTAAACGGACTACGCCACTTCAAAATCAGACTCAACTCCAACTCCTGCCGTGAGCGTCGGTCAACCGGAGCATCCTACCAAAACGCTGCGTTTACTGCTGTATTCATCCCGTACCGATGATGCAGGTCTTGGTAGCTAGCAATGTAATCCTTGTAATCATCAATACCTTTCCACCGCTTGTTACTTTTGCAAGTTTCCCCCACATACAAAATCAGTCCAGCAGCCGAATCAATAATGAAATACAAACACGCCTCACCAGGACTATCATCTGGTACTCGATAGAATGACATTGGTACAAGCTGTAGCGTCACTGGGTCAATTGTCTCTGGATCGCAGTGGTTGGGGGTGAGGTCGAATAACGCAGTCTACTGTGGTGGTTTACTTTGCCTTACTTGTTGCTGATAGCTAAGAATTTGGGATTTCCACTCTAGCAAGGCATCAGCACTCATCACCAGCATTTCTGCCTTGATGTTGTGGGTGTTCGCAATTGTATTGTTTGTAAACAGGTTGAGTTGCTGGTGTGACAATGGTGTTATACGATGTCCGGGCAATCAACCATAATAAAGCATTCGCGCAGAAAAACTACCACAGTGTCGCCTTTAACGTTGGCGCAGCTATTGCTCCTACTCAAACGCACTAAGCACAGATGTCAAGGTAGCAATCACGCAGGAGCAAATACACTGGCGGCTGCTTCTGATTGTTGTTAGCCGCAACAAAGCCACTTGTTGTACTTTCTCAGCAAATTTACTGAGTTTTTAATGAATTTTTAAAAAACAAAAAAATAATTTCGTAATTCTACGATGTTTATCTCTATCAATAGTTGTAATTCTAAAGGAGTAGCAGATTGATTTAAGGAGAGTGAATTTATGAATTTATCAAATCAAGCTCAATTAAATAACAGCTTATTAAACCAAATCCGGTATCAGCTTGAGTCTATAGAAATACATGATAATAAGCTTGCCAGACTTTTGTGTAAAATCATTCCCTCTAATTGCCCATTTGAGAGAACTGTATCAATTTTAGGACGGACGCTTTTTCACATCCCGCCTTTGTGCAAGTTAAATCCCCTTTATGAACAAATCGTTAGTCTTCGTTTTAAGTGTTTGATGTATTTAGCAGATGAATGTGGTGAGGATGTCACAAAATACTGTTAGCTAAAGTAGAGGATTGCCCTTGTTGTGAAGCCGCCTGAAAGTTTAAGGTTTTTCTGGTAGCTAATTGATATTAAATCTAATAGCAAAGAAAACAGATTTTATATAATAGCTAAAAAATAAAGATGGTTTAAATTGAATTACGATATTTTCAAATTTAAATCTATGCAGTCATTCATTGTTAAAATAAAGCTTTATGACGCATACACAGCAAGCTTCTAGCTATATCTCTGCCAAAAATACTTGCCTTTATGAAGGCTTAATATCAACAATTTGCTAATTAACTTTTGGCAAATTTAATATTAAATGATTATTGAGACTGCTGACCTATAGTAGCCTAACTCTTTTTCTTCAGCTGTTGGGAATAAGACAGGCATGAGAACGCAGAAATAATTGAATCACCCAAAATTACCATTAACTTTTTTGTCGATCCGAATGTGCCGATCGAGGACACAGTAGGGGCGATCGCCCAGTGAGCAAGATAGCCCACAAGTGCAAGAGTTAAGGCATGATTATCGCCGAACTTTAGATAAAATTGATGTCCGCAACCTCGTATTTGTCGATGAAGCCGGATTAAACTTATCAATGTCACGGTTGTTTGCCAGAGCAGTAGATGGCGAAAGAGCGATTGGTAGTATACCTGGAAGCAAGGGTGGAAACATTTCTTTGGTTGGTGCTTTAAACCTGGATGGACTCATTGCTGCAATGACTGTGCCAGGAAGTATAAATACTGAGGTATTTCTCACTTATGTCACTTAAGTCTTAGCACCTCAGTTGTGGAAAGGGGCCATTGTGGTCATGGATAACCTCAAAATTCATCACGCTGAACGTGTAAGGCTCGCAATTGAATCCGTCGGCGCAAAAGTCAAGTTCTTGCCCCCTTACTCTCCAGATTTATCTCCTATAGAACTGTGTTGGTCAAAACTAAAGCAAATTCTCCGTTCCTGTGAGGCATGTACCACCGAATCACTCGACCATGCAATGGCTCTTGCTGTCAATTACATTACCGAAGATGATTTTGTGGTGTTGTTGACAACAAAGCTCTGACTTGAAATAAAATTCTAAACATACCTCAAGAGAGATGGATGTTTGTAACAAGGAAAGCAGTATTAGAAATAGCGTAGTTTTGCAGACATTCAATGTTATTAAATTAAATATTTTATTAGCACAATAACGTAGCTATAAATTTTTGCTCAAATTACTTAGCCCAAAGATACGTTAGTTCATCCATGCCCTATTAAGAACTAATCATAGGCAAAGGCAGACAAATAGCAAGATTTTTCAGATGAATAGGAGATAAATGATGGTAGATGATTTTTTGCGAAAAGCGAAGGACTTCATTGGTAAAGCAAAAGACGAGGAACGTGAGAGAAACTTTGATGCTCACGAAGGTCGAGCCCGGCGAGTACGTCCAGCTAGTGAAGACCAGTACGATAATGAGGACGATGAGGAGTATTCTGGCAGCGCCCGCCGTTCTCGTAAAGACCAGTACGATAATGAGGACGATGAGGAGTATTCTGGCAGCACCCGCCGTTCTCGTGAAGACCGCTACGATGATGAGGACGATGAGGAGTATTCTGATAACGACCACCGTTCTCGTAAAGACCGCTACGATGATGAGGATGATGACGATGACTAATAAGCGAGTAACACGCTTGTAAAGATGAAATCTTCAAACGGCGCTTGTGTTGCGAATGGCTGAGTGGTTGTAGCAAAAAATCAACAAAAGTAGAAACAAGTGCAAACATTAATAAAATTGTTCATCACTACACCCCACTCAGCCACGCTCAACGGCGTTGTTGCATGAATAGGGAAAATTTAATTATTGGAGTTTGCGTTTAGACCGTATTCAAGACGCTGCTGTTTTACCTGTTCTTTGTGAGTGGCGTACTGTCTTGGCACAGATAGACGTAGAAATGTATCTACTGGGTAATTTAGGCTTTGCTTATCAAGCCAAGCCGAATGGCTACCAGACACACAACGGGTGAAGCGAGTTGTCAGGGGTGTCTCTAGTACCTTTTGGTTTATTCGGGAAGTAATGCAATATGCACCAGATTGTGTGATTGTATCGCCAGAAAATGTGCAAGCACTCATTCAAAATAAAATCAAAACTCTTTATCAGAACTATGGTTTAGATGTATCTTCATAAGAATTGTATGGATTTAAAACACCTTACTTTAATCAGTTCATCTTCTTACCTTATCTATCCCTCATAGGGAGTCAATGAAATTTCAACTCTTTTGGAGGCGATCGCCTAACATCTCTCCCGTTTCAATCTTTAATAGGGAATTAATGGAATTTCAGCATTAGTCCCTCGTCCTTCAGCTTGGCGATCGCTTCATAGTTTCAATCCCTAATAGGGAGTTAATGGAATTTCAACATTTTTCAAAAATTTTATGCTTACACTGCTGTATGCAATTTCTGAATTTATTTAAAATAAATATAGGTAGCTACAAGGCAGATAGCAGAAGCCAGAAGGTAAAAATCTTTGCCTGAGCAAGTTTCTCTGGTCAGGGTTTTCTATTATGCCCTTAGTTAACTAGAATCAAGCAATCAGCTTTGTATAAAAAATATGGTAAACAACATTACAATATATCAATATTTATTCTATAAAATTAATTGGTAGTTATTTGCTCAAATGCTTTAGTTGAAATAATATAAATAAAATATTTTACTTGATTCTTTAAATTGTAAAAGTTATTGCTAGACAAGATTAATGAAAAACGACACCCCAGAGCAATTAGATTCAGATAAAGAGATTGAACGGGTAATCGACGAGGTAATGTCCTCATCCTTGAGTGATGAACAGTACCGCAAAAAAATGCAACGACGTAAAGAAGTACAAGAAAAGCGGATAGCACAGGCTGTACCAGAAAAAGGATTAATTATTGTCAATACTGGTAATGGTAAAGGTAAAACGACTGCGGCGTTGGGGATGGTGTTGCGATCGCTTGGTCATGGGTATAAAGTGGCGATCGTCCAGTTTATCAAAGGAGCCTGGGAACCTTCAGAAAAAAGGGTATTCAGCAATTGGCAAGACCAGTTAGAATTTCATGCTATGGGCGAAGGGTTTACCTGGGAAACTCAAGACCGCGATCGCGATCTAGACAAAGCTAGCGCCGCTTGGCAAAAATCCTTAGACTACATCCGTAACCCAGACTTTAAGTTAGTGCTGTTGGATGAAATTAATATTGCTCTCAAAATGGGTTATTTACAAGTTGAACAAGTTTTAGCAGGTTTGGCACAAAAACCTGCTGATACTCATGTTATTCTCACAGGTAGAGGCGCACCACCTGCTTTAATCGAGCGAGCTGACTTAGTAACAGAGATGACCCTAATTAAGCATCCCTTCCGCGATCAAGGTGTCAAAGCGCAGCCAGGAATTGAGTATTAGTTATAAATTTGGAATGATGAATTATATGATTTTTTATAATTCATCAATTGATTATTTAACTAGTTTGCGGTATCCAGTTGCAGAAGATTGATTACACATCTGCAAAATGCGTCGGTCGTTTGCAGTCATCGAATTTAGCTGATGATAGTCTTGCAGTGCTACCGAGTAAGCATAACTAGTTGGCTCGTCCTCATTCACGCTAGGAATATTATTAGCTGTGGCGATCTGATTTGAGCTAGCTTCTCCCGGTGAACCATTAACTGTCATTGCCAACTCTCCTGATCGGTCAAGTGTGCCCTCAAAACAACTAAACTCGGAACTGGGCATATACAAAGCGCCTTTCACTACACCTTGCCGCTTCTCAAATACAAGATACCCTTGCCCAATTTGGTTTGGTGTTGGCGACTGACCATAAAGATAAACGCCATCTTGTTTAGGTAAATTAGTTATCGGCGCAGTTCTTGATTGTGTTGCAGATTTTTGAGAGCCAGTCACCATTGCTGTAGTCTGAGCTACTTTTTTCGAGTTCTTTGGTAAGGTTTTAGAATAGCTTGGTTCTGAAGTCGTCTGAATTTGACTTCTGTGTTCTTGAACTTCTCTTAAGCGTGACAACAAAGAAATATCCAAACTATTTTGATAATTTGTAATCTGTACCTGAGATTTCGGTAAATCTTCTATTTGGTTGCTCAGTACCGGTTTAGTTTGTTCACCTACAAGACCAAGAGCAAGAACTAACCCCATAAAGGGAATTCTCAACTGACGAGATGAACAGAACTGATAAATGTTGTTAAGCACCCGCTTTCTCCTGTGACCGAATTAACTACTCTCTCAGCAACTCACTTAAACTTAACTAAGTCTTAATTATTAAGGTTCCACCGCAGGTTTGATATATATATTGTCCATCTGTAGAAATTTTTAAAACTGAATTTGTTATTGAATTTGCAATATATAGTTTTAGATTACCTTTGGCTAGCCATTTCCTGCTTCACCCAAAAGAGTCACCTGACTGGGTGAAGCGGAATAAAAATAAAAAATTTTGAGAATTTTAAGGTATCAGATAAGCTTGAAATTTTATTAGGTAACATCTGACTTTCGATCCATAACTTTAGTAGCAATATATAAAGCTACAGTAGAAATACTCTGCATTTCGGATTATGCCTCAAGATTTTTTCTACAAAAAATGCTTGTTTTAAAGAGTGTAACCGATACGCTTTTTTGCTAGCAGTTACTTCAATTACAGCTAAAAATTATTCTCCTATGCTTTCATATCATGTCCAGCAAATTACTTGTGATATGTTAGGACTTACGCACTGAAGCCTGAAACCCTGATCCCCCCTAACCCCCCTTAAAAAAGGGGGAACGTCTAAAGCCCCCCTTTTTAAGGGGGTTGGGGGATCTGAGTGCGTAAGTTCTGTATGTCATTGCGTATGCAACGAAGTGCAATGTAGACACGAAGTGGCTTCCCGCAGGGTAGCAATCGCAAGGCTTTGGAGATTGCTACTCTTCTCCTGTCGGAGACGCTACGCGAACGAGGAGCCGCTCCGCGTCTACACTTCGTTCGCAATGACAATTCAACCGGACATGATATCGCTCTAGCAATGCCCATCCTAGATTTGTAAATATAAAAAACGCCCCCTGAATTCAGGAGGCGCATTACTAAAAGCAATTAACTTTTAGCTAGCAACATACTCTTTGACATTGCTACGACGGCGACGCAGATGAGCAAGAGCTTGATGTTCTAATTGGCGAACACGTTCTCGGCTAAGATTCAACCGTTCACCTACTTTGGCCAAAGACATTTCATTGCCATCTTCTAAACCAAAGCGTAGGGCTAACACTTCTCGCTGTTGGGGGGTGAGTTCTGCCAACAGAGTATTCAGGTCTTGGCGCAAGAATTCTTGAGTAGTGTAGTACTCTGGTGATGGGCCGTCATCTTCGAGCATTTCTTGCAGTTCGGTATCTTGGTTATCACCGACTCGTACATCTAAAGAAACTGGCTGACGTGCCATATTGAGGTACTCACGAATTTGAGCAGGTTCTAGCTCTAGTTCTTGAGCAATTTCCGCAGGAGTAGGCGATCGCCCTAACTTTTGCGCCAGTTCTCGCTGTACTTTTTTAATTTTGTTCAGCTTTTCGGTGATATGAATCGGTAAACGAATGGTACGACCTTGCTGGGCGATCGCTCGCGTAATTGCTTGGCGAATCCACCAGTAAGCGTAGGTCGAGAATTTATAACCTCGTGTGGGATCGAATTTTTCTACACCCCTCTCTAATCCTAGTGTCCCTTCCTGGATTAGATCGAGAAACTCCATGTTTCGCTTCTGGTACTTCTTCGCGATCGCCACGACCAAGCGTAGGTTCGCTTCAATCATCTTTTGCTTTGCGCGTTTACCTTGGGTTACTGTTTGTTTCACCTCGGTTTCTGAGTGGCGAACGTGATTAGCCCACTCTGATAAACTCGGTTCGCGGTGCAGCTTTTTCCCCAAGGCCTCTTTAGCGTCCAGTAGCGTCATCATTTGTTGCACCTGCTTCCCAAAAACAATTTCTTGCTCACGGGTTAGCAGTGGCACACGACCAATTTCCCGCAGATAGGTTCGCACCATATCAGCCGTGAATTTGGTGTTCAGGTTTTCGGTTTGGGTGTTAACAGTAGGCATTGGTGCGTTGTCCTCTACTCCGTAAACACAATGAATCTTTAATAATCAATAAGGAAAGGAAGTACATATATTACGGATACGAAACATAGGGCGCTACCATCAGCAATTGCCTTATATGGCTTTTGAAAGGACGGCGCATCCCTGAGATAGGTTCCCCTACCCTTCCTAAATTTTGAAATCTCTTAGAAGCACGCTGGGTTGTTTTAGAGAATTCTTTTGAGCAGTCACTGGCAGTAACTGTAAAAATATGAAGTCAGTATGAGTTCTACTTAATTTATAGTACGATAAATCGGGCGGATAGTAAAGTAGATCAGATAAATCTTCCAATTATAAAGTAAAATGGCTCGCTTGACAAAGAAAATTAAATTTCCTTTAAATTGCTGACTATATCTATAGTGACGCTAAAACCTCCTCTGGGGTTGCCAACAATTAGCGGGATAACCGTACTCATTGCTGCTGGGATTGGTGGGATGTTACGAAATTTAGAATTTGGGAATTGGGATGATGAAGATTGTAATTAAAATATTTTCTCCATTACCCCTATCTGCGGTTAGAAGCCGAGATCAGCTCTAGCTAGTTCGGCAGCTGCGAATAATTCTTCATCTGGTTTCTCTTCCCAAGTTGGATCGCCAATTTCTGTGTAGAAAGTTGCGTCATAGGGACGAGTACGCACTACGACTGGCATAGGAACAGCATGACCCAAAATCAGAGCTTGTTGCTTAGAATCTAGCTTTGCCAACACTGAGCGCAGGCTACCAGCACCGGAGACTCCAGTGAAAATTGCGTCAATGTCTTTTTCGTCGTTGAGCAAAGCAGTGATGCGAGTACCAATCTGGGACATAACTTCATTATCTATGCCCGATGGACGTTGATCAACCACTAGCAGAGTGACGAAATATTTTCGCATCTCCCGCGCGATAGTACCAAAAATCGTACTTTGGACAATGCTTGGGTCTAGAAAGCGATGCGCTTCTTCAATAGTAATGACTAGTTGGGTGGGGCGATCGCTCACATTGCCACTGTGCAAAAACCTTTCTGCTTTACTGACATAATGACTGTGAATCCTCCTGGTGATCATATTCGTCACCAACATATATGAGAGCATATCTGACTGGGAGCCAAATTCTACCACAACATGCTTGCCTGCTTCTAGCGATCGCAAAATTTGATTAATGTAATTTTGCGGACAAGCTGCTCGCATATACTTCAAATTATCCAGCCGCAGGAGTTTGCGCTGTAAAGACATAATCGAGCCTTGGTGTCCCCGCTTCTCCTCGCAGAACAGCTTGATTTCTTCGTTAGTCATGTTCAACAACTGAAGAATCCAAGCCTTACCAAACTCAGCATAGAGAATGTTAGCGTTATCTAAGGCTGCTTCCGATAGCCCTAAATCTCGGCTACATAATTTGACATCTTCAACTTCTATTTGCTCGTAACTGAGATAAAGTTCTTGTGCATCACGCACACCCCGGCGCTTTGTCGATTCTGGATCGAGGGTGTAAACTTCTACCTTACCGGGAAATAACTGTTTTAACCCTTTAACTGTACTATATTGCTTTCCTTCGCATACGGCTTGCCAGCCATACTCGGAGTGCATATCAAAAATTAAGTTTACCGCTGCGTTTTTGCGGACTATTCCGGCTAAAACTAAGCGTGTGAGAAAGGATTTCCCAGTCCCAGATTTCCCAAATACTCCATTACTTCGTTCTACAAATCGATCTAAATCAATGCAAATCGGCACATCCATATCCAAGGGTTTGCCGATGGAAAAGTTTTTTCTTTGAGTATCATCTTCCCAACCAAAGACTCTGCGAAAATCTTCTTCACTCGCTTCGTAAACTTGGCTAAAGTGGCTAGGAATAGTTTTAACAGGCAGCAATTCCATCGAGGTACTGGTTTGTGGCTGAAAGGATGCCAAACCTGTCATTGCTGGGATAAAAGGATTGAGAGATTTACCGTTAGTTGGCGAAAAAGATTCTTCCGATTCCGGGGTAAACATCAACATCGGCGCTAGATTAATCGTGCCGTATGTACTACTCCCGGCTAAAATTTCTCGCAAAAATGTATCTTCCCAATTGGGAGGATCGGCAATAATTCGTGCATTAGCTGATCCTAGCGCCACATCTGTCAGCATACAGAAAAAGCGCGATCGCATCCCTTGCACAACTAGAAACTTACCCACCCGCATATCTTCAACAGAAATATCAGGGTGTAATCTTACTTCTAACCCCCCAGTGAGAGAGCCTTGTATTACTGAACCTAATGGCTGTCCCGAATTCATTTGATTAATTACATGATTGTTGGGCTGAACTGATGTTGAATTCTAGTTGTAGAGTACAATGCTGCTTGCGACGAAATTCTAGCACAAATTAGTAATTTGTCAGTTGTTAATTGTTAGTTATCAGTTATTTTGTTACTTATCACTAATGGCTGACAACAGACAGTAAAAGGGACTGGGTAATTAGCAGAAAATTATCGAAGCCAGCTCTTAGCCACAGACAAATTTTGGAATAATTTCCCACTCCCCAGTCCCAAAGCGGCGTACTAGAGCCACTAACGGAAGAAAGGGACTAGTTATTCAATTTGAATTGAAGTTGGTGCAGTGCCAGCAGATGGCGCTACAAATGTTAATGGTTTCCGAAATTGAGCATAGAGGCGATCGCGCCAGCTAAAGAATGGCGCATAATCTGGATTATCCGCTAAAGCTGGTACTCCTTTACCTCTTAAACTTGCTGGCAAATCTAAATAAGGGCCATCAGGGAACTTCAACAATATTGATAAACCTGCTACTGCCAAGTCAGCTAAACTCGGTTCATCTCCTAGTAAATAAGGACTATCTGCCAATAGCAGCGTTAGTGCTTCCAAGTCTTGTTTTAAATCCGCGATCGCTGACTTGATCACATCTGGACTGTAACCTACCCCAACACCCAAGACAGTTAATATATCACGGGGTACACCTTCAACCAGATTCTTTAATATGTCTGGTGTAGAAGTAGGTAATAAGGATTTACGAAAATTCTGATCTTGGCTAATAGCAGAAAACAGTGCTTTACGACCTTTGATGCCTATTGATTCATCTGCCCATTCTTCCATCATTAGGCACAAACCTCTTTTTTTGGCATCTTTGGGTATCAATGGGCGATCAGGATATTCTAAGTCTAAATACTTAGCGATTTCTGTAGAATCAACAATATATCTACTGCCATCCTTCAACACTGGCACTTGCTTTTGACCTGTCAGCCGAAACAAATCTACTTGTCCAATTCCGGGCGTAACCTCTATTTTGCGATAATCTAGACCTTTATAATCCAAGATTAACCGCACTTTTTCCGAGTATTGAGATAGCTCCCATTGGTATAATTCCAACATATTACATACCCTTTAACTGGTGAATCGAGCGATTTTATAATTGTATCTTCTGTTTCAGTAATTATTCTGGCACTCTATCAATTCATTACTAACTTAATTGCTAATAAAATTGTATTTTTAGCGACTTTTTAGCATAATCGCTGGCTTTTCAAAAATAGATTTTCTGATTTATTTAAATATCAAATAAGTCAGCTATCTCAGTAGTTATGCATGGTATCTCTTAGCCATGATACCGCAACAATTTACTTTAATTTTTTAAACCTTGTTTTTACTAAATTTATAAGTATCTTTTATAACCCTATTATTGCTAAATTGTAAGTATTTATAGATTTGCAGTCAAAAACAACTGAAAATTTAGTATAAAAAATCTAAGATATTAACAATTATGTAAGTTAATTTGAAACATACATAACACTCCTATTTAATTTTTGCGAAGCTAGGTATACCTCTACCTACTTTGTTTTTTGTTCCCTGTTACTCCCTACACTAGTAAATTCTCCGAATTAAATCAGATTGCTGTAGTCACTATAAAAGCGATCGCCTCTTGCATTAGGTTGACTTTTCTATACTTTAATAGAATAGATATAAAGCTTATATAACTTACGCTAACTAAGCATAACTACCCATGACCACTTCTAAACGCCGCTACCACATTACTACCTTCGGTTGCCAAATGAATAAAGCCGACTCAGAGCGCATGGCTGGCATTTTAGAAGACATGGGCTTTGAATTTTCGGAAGACCCCAATAATGCAGATGTAATTCTCTATAATACCTGCACCATTCGAGATAATGCCGAGCAAAAGGTCTATTCTTACCTTGGTAGGCAAGCCAAGCGCAAGCACGAGCAACCAAATTTAACTCTTGTTGTGGCTGGTTGCGTCGCTCAACAAGAAGGAGAAAGCCTATTGCGACGAGTTCCCGAATTAGACTTGGTGATGGGGCCACAACACGCCAACCGCCTCAAAGATTTACTAGAATCAGTCTTTGAAGGCAACCAAGTTGTTGCTACTGAACCAGTTCACATTATGGAAGATATCACCCAGCCGCGACGAGATAGCAAAGTTACTGCATGGGTGAATGTGATTTATGGCTGTAACGAACGCTGCACCTATTGCGTGGTTCCCAATGTCCGTGGTGTGGAACAATCGCGTACACCAGAAGCTATACGCGCCGAAATGGAAGAACTAGGACAACAAGGTTACAAAGAAATTACCCTACTCGGACAAAATATTGATGCTTATGGTCGTGATTTGCCAGGAGTAACTTCAGAAGGTCGCCATTTGCATACTTTCACTGATTTACTTTATTACGTGCATGATGTGCCGGGAATTGAAAGACTACGTTTTGCTACCAGCCACCCCCGTTATTTTACTGAACGTCTAATTAAAGCCTGTGCCGAGTTACCGAAGGTGTGCGAACACTTTCATATTCCCTTTCAATCTGGGGATAACGAAGTTCTAAAAGCAATGGCACGGGGTTATACCCACGAGAAATATCGCCGGATCATCGACACAATTCGGCGTTATATGCCAGATGCATCGATTAGTGCTGATGCAATTGTCGGCTTCCCTGGTGAAACAGAAGAACAATTTGAAAATACCTTGAAACTGGTAGATGATATCGGCTTTGACCAGTTGAACACCGCCGCATATTCACCCCGTCCAGGGACACCCGCAGCTTGGTGGACAAATCAGTTAAGTGAAGAAGTAAAAAACGATCGCCTGCAACGATTAAATCATTTAGTAAACGTGAAAGCAGCCGAGCGTTCGCAACGTTACTTTGGCCGCATCGAAGAAGTGTTGGTAGAAGACCAAAACCCCAAAGATAAAACCCAAGTCATGGGACGCACACGCGGTAATCGCCTCGCCTTCTTCACTGGCGACATCAACGAACTCAAAGGGCAATTGGTGAAGGTAAAAATTACCGAAGTCCGCGCTTTTAGTTTGACTGGCGAACCAATAGAAGTGCGGCAAGCCATGCCAGTCTAGTACAAAGATAGCTATTCCTGCTGAAGCGATCGCTTCAGCAATTTTATTTGCGATGCGGAATCTTATACCATTTCACTTTAATTCAATGATACAAATACGTGGGGTTTGGGTTTAGCATTGCTAAACCCCTACGAAAAATCATCTGTATCAGGATTTTTGTGAATTAGTATTATCCCTGCGTCCCCACGTCTTTGTGTCAACTTCATTCGTCTCATGACAGTTCTGAGTACGATTCTTTTATTTTTTCCTACTTGTGTATTAATTTTAACTGGAGCTTCAATAGTCTACCTTGCCTATTCACCCAGTATCTTCAGCATTTTGGCTGTGTTGCTTTCTATTTACGGGCTGCCAGTGCTAGTTTACCGCTTACATCAATGGGTATTTCCAGTACGGGAGGGTATTAGTTATCTACGCGGTAAAGAATATAGCCCTTGGTGGGGTAGTCACCAAATCCAGGTAATTTATATTGCAATTCCGGCTTTGGAGGCCTTGTTGCGGCTGATTCCAGGTGTATTTTCCTGTTGGTTGCGATTGTGGGGTGCTAAAGTGGGGCGGGATGTGTACTGGACACCAGGATTGGAGATTGCCGATCGCGGTTTGTTAGAAATAGGCGATCGCGTCATTGTAGGGCATCGTATCGGTATATCTTCCCATATCATCAAGCCTCGGAAGCAAAACTTAATGCTGTATGTCAAGAAAGTCAAGATTGGCAACGATGTCTTTTTGGGAGCCGGATCTATTCTTGCGCCAGGTGTAGTCATTGGGGATGGTACATTCCTGGCAATGGCGACAAATCTTTCTCCTAACCAGCAGGTGAATTGATAATTAATAAACTGCGACGAGTGCGTAGACACGTATATGCTAATGCGATCTGCGCGATCGCAGCGCAATCATGCGATCGCTACGATTAAACTCCTCTAGTTCAGTTGTTATTTCCAAAACTAGGTTTCATTCACTACATCCAAAATCTGGTTATACAACAATACGGTTCAGTTAGCGCCAAAAACCTTTCAGGACTTGTGCAATAATTCTCTGAAACTCTTATTTCTTCGTGTCCTTTGCGCTCTTTGTGGTTCGTTTTTTCTTAATTTTGGGTAAGTCCTGTCCTTAACTGAACCGTATTGGGTTATACAATGCTGGAGATACTCTGAATTCTGATGTAGCAATTAAGGCATCCATTAAAGGCTTGACCGCAGCAATCAAATTCTTCCGCTTTGCCTCAACCAACATACCTAGCAACCCAGTAATTTTGATTCCTAAACGGTCAGCTTCTGCTCTCCCACGGCGCTCATCAATCAGATGACAACGCTCATAACAAGGCTACCTTACCGATCACACTTTCAGAGTAACCCAAAACCTCTGATACCAACAGATAACCTTACAGCAGTTTTCATATATTTAGACTACATTAGTAGGCGATACTCTTGTATGTAAATAGTGGCTGTACGATCGCCAAAAACTATTGCAAGAGTTTACAGAACTGGAACAGGTGAAGCTTGCTAATAATCTAGTATTTAATTTCAACTAATTTACTTTATATGATGCGTCCGATTATTCAGCTTTTTGGGCAACTTCTTGCACCAACTGCCCGCCGATTTCATCAAGCATTGGATAACCCTGAATCAACGCAGACATCTGTGCAAAAAGACATTTGCGATCGCCTGATTGCAAGTGAATATGGCAAAGCTTTAGGAATTCGTTCTATAGCAGATTGGCAGCGTGTCCCGATTGTTGATTACGATGGACTTACAACCTGGATTTTAGGACATCAAAAACGCCAGCAAATCCCCCTCACTCCCGAACCCATTTTGTTCTATGAAAAAACTTCTGGTAGTAGTGGCGCAGTAAAATGGATTCCTTATACTCAGTCTTTGCGGCGATCGTTTAATCAGATGTTTTGTGTATGGGCGCACGATTTGATTATAAATGGCCCTAAATTCTCCACAGGTAAACTTTATGCTTGTATTTCACCACAATTAAATGCAACCGATTCTCAATCTTTACAAGATGACTTAGATTATTTGGATGCTTGGCTGCGTTGGTTTTTGCGCCCTTGGTTAGTGATGCCAAATGGACTCAATCGCTTGCACGATCCACAGCTTTTTAAACATCAGCTTGCTTTGGCATTATTGGAGGCTGAGAAATTAGAAATTATTTCGATTTGGAGTCCGAGTTTTCTGCAAGTACACTTAAAGTATATTCAGGAAAATCGGCATTCATTGCAAGCAGAATTACAAGACCGAATGTCGCGTGTTCGCCTGCAACACCTGGGCGAAGATAATATTCCCTGGACGCAACTCTGGCCAAACTTGAAGCTGATTTCTTGCTGGGATAGTGCCAATGCAGCAGATCAGGCGAAACAACTACGATCGCAGTTTCCGGGAGTGTTAATTCAGGGCAAAGGACTGCTAGCAACCGAAGCCCCAATGACGATTCCGTTAATTGCGGCGCAGGGATATGTTCCGGTTCTCAATGAAGTTTTTTTCGAGTTTGAGGATGATGCGGGTTCTCTACATAAGTTACACGAACTCAACATCGGACAGACATATACTATTATATTGTCGCAGAAAGGAGGTTTGTATCGTTATCGAATAGGCGATCGCGTCCGGGTGACTCATTATTATCGCAATACTCCCTGTTTAGAGTTTTTAGGACGACATCAAGCCGTTAGCGATTTAGTTGGTGAAAAGTTGCATGAAACTTTTGTGCATAATGCTTTGAATAGCATGAACTTGCAAGGAACCTCTTTTAAAAGCTTGGTTCCGATTGCCAATCCACCTCACTATGTTTTGTTACTCGATTCAGCAAAAGAAGCGCCAGAAATTATTGCTCAACAACTAGATAACGCTTTATCAGAATCGCATCATTATTATCGTGCGCGATCGCTCGGTCAACTTGCACCACCACAGGTTTTAATTTCCAATCAAATCCCGGAAATGTTAGCCTTGCATCGCGTCCGCAATGGAAGTATTTGGGGAGGCATTAAGCATCCAATTTTGGCAACATCGCCCATTAGCACTGAACTTTTACAAGAATTAAAAACAATACGGTTTAGTTAAGGCAGGCAACATTTATAAACCCTGGAATTTGAATGTTTCTGTTAAAGGAGGTATCTAGCGTCAGCATCTGCACAGTCCACCTGCATAACACAATTCTTTCCTTGTGCTTTTGCCTGGTAGAGTCCTTGGTCAGCAGCAGCAATTAAGGTTGCGGGAGATGATTGGTTATCAGGAATAATGGCTGCCACACCAAGACTTAGCGTGATGAATTCACTAACTTCAGAATTTGGATGAGGCAGTTGTAATGCACTAACATTGGCCTGGATTTCTCTGGCAGCTGTAATAGCCCCTTCGACATCAGTATTCGGCAAAATGACTGCAAACTCTTCTCCACCATACCGAGCAACTAAATCAGCAGGGCGTTTAACTGCCTGAGAGATTGCCTTCGCAACGTGTCTGAGTGCATCATCTCCTGCCAGATGTCCATGGGTATCGTTATAAAGCTTAAAGCAATCGACATCACACAAGATTAAAGATAGTGGGGCTTGCTCTCGTGCCAACCGTTGCCACTCCGCCTTGAGTGTATCATCAAAACAGCGTCGATTTGCCACTTGTGTCAAACCATCCGAACAGGCAAGGCGTTGTAGTTCTTGGTTTGCTTTTTGTAATTGGTGGTAAAGTTCTGATTGCTGAATGGCGATCGCCGTTTGGCCTGCTAGCTGGTTAAACAAGTTAATCTCCGATTGCTGCCATTGTCTAGTGTTATGACATTGGTGAGCGATTAATAGTCCCCACAAACACTCTTGCTGCAAGATGGGTACGACAAGATTTGCCCGAATTTGCAAACTCCGAAGAAGGTCTAGATGACACGGCGCTAGTCCTTCAGTCTCGATGTCTGCGATCGCTCTAGTATTGCCTTGTTGGTAGTAAGCCGCATGGGTAGATTGAAAGCACGTGTCCATGACCTCAAATCCCAGAATGGACATACACCCTTCTGCTAAGGATTCTACAGCTACTAACCCACTCCAGTCTGGCTGAAACTGATAGATTACCACTCGGTCTACCTCAAACAGCTGTCGCACTTCGGCTGCTGTGGTTTGCAAAATCTCATCTAACTCTAACGATTGCCGGATGTGCTGCGTTACAGCAGCGACAATTTTCTCGGACTCGCTTTGGTGTTGGACGCGCTGCTCAATTTGCTGACAATATGCCGATGCTACGGTTAACTTGCTTGTATTAAAGTGAGGGGTTGTAGTGACAGGTACAGCGCTGGGTCGAGCAATTAAATAGCCTTGAGCAAAAGTTGCGCCTCGTTCTTGCAGCCAGTTCAGTTCCTCAATGTACTCGATTCCTTCAGCGACGGTCTGGATTTTTAACTTTTGAGCAATCTCTAGAAGTTTCTCGGTAATTGAAGCTTTGTACAGATCTTGATGCACATCTCTAATTAAACCCATGTCCAATTTAATAAAGTCTGGACGTAACTGATGCAGCAAGTTCAGACCAGAATAACCAGAACCAAGGTCGTCCAAGGCTACTAAAAAACCAGCATCCCGATAGTATTGAAGCACGGTCTTGAGATGGTCTAAATCTGGAGAATTATCTGATTCCACGACTTCAAAGACAACCCGCTCATGGGAGATGCCTGCTCGATCAATGGCCTCTACCGTACTGCGGAGGCAAGAAACGGGATCATAAAGCGCCGTTGGTGCAAAATTGATAAAGATTTGTCCGCTTACTTGATGGCGGCTAAATTGAGCGATCGTGCTAAGGCGAGCAAGTCGGTCGAGCTGTGGCAGAAGTCCGGCTTCGGTTGCTAACTCTAGAATTGGCCCCGGTGGAACTAGATTGCCTTGTTCATCCAGCCCCCGCAAAAGTGATTCATAACCGTAAATCTGGGATGTATCTTGAATTGAGACGATGGGTTGGAAGTGGCTGGTGAATCTTTCCGTTGCTAGCATTTCAACCAGCCAATCGGACTGACTGAACTTAATAAAGCGTTGTAATGAAGCAATATCACTAAAATCTTGGAGTTGAGGTTGGGTAGCGCCTCGAATGAAAAGAACTTGTGTCTCTTTTAACTCTCTCGGTGCAAGTAGTTGGGCTAGTTTATGGGCAATTTCTTGGGCTTGTCCGGCTCTACAGTCTAAACTCAGGCCTGGCCGCTCGTGCATTAGTTCATACTCAAGAGCAAACTGCTGTAGGTAGGAGGTGACTTTTTTCAGCGTATGTGGAACGGGGAACCAGAGAAAGAGTCTGCCTGCTTCCCCAGCCCGGCAGCGTGCAACATTGTGACAAGCACAAGTCTTGGAGATAGGAAGTTGCTGACTCATAGGTAACCACTTTGCTCAACCCGATTTACTTTAGTATTCCCACCTATCTTCCTGTAAGAAATGAGCTGCGCTTCAAGTATATAAATATTTGGTAAGTTCTATGAACTTGACACGGAGACAGGAGGACATGGAGAAAAATTTCCTGTCAATATACAACACTTAAAAAAGATTAATTCGGTTGTGGCTGTTTTTGAGAATAAAGGTTATCACAATAGATTGCCCAAGCAACTCCAAATAAACCACTCAGCGAACCTGCGATCGCAGCTATCACGCCCCATCCTAATGGCCCAGTCCAGTTGGTAATCTCTTTAAGAATTGCTGTACTTATTTTGCTGACGACATAAGCTGTCCCGGTTGCCGCAATTGTGACTAAACCCAACTCAGCCAGAATATCAACAAGTTGCTTGCTGGATAAATCCTCTTGAAAATAGATTTTCCAGATACTGGTGTACATTAAAACATCAGAGGCCGTTAACAGAACTTGTTTTGGAATTTCTCCACCAGGAGTTGGTGCTGCTGAGGCAGTGCCGCTACTAACAGTGTAAGTTGCGATCGCCAAAGCCGCTTCTAATCGTTTCTTGTCCTGATTACTCACAGTTTTTTTTGGAAACAGGTACTTTTCTATAACTATTTTAGACGGTACAATATCTCGCCGGCTTTCGGTACAAGCAAGATGTCTTCATCCTCTCGGTTAGCCCATTCTGTCGGTCGAATGGTAGTCGGGTCACGATAATTCAAGTTATGAGCAGCACACCGTTCAGGGGAAATACCAGTAGCAAGAGTGGCTCGAATCCGTGCTTGCTCCCCTTTGATGGAATCAAAAGTGCCCATACCTTTCAAGTGAGTACTATGCGCCAGTACTCCCGCAGGATAGCCTTGAAATTTATCCCACTGTTTAAGAAAGTAATCTCGCACATGATAACCAACTTGGGCTAATATCTCGCCGTGTGTATAGCTAAACTCGGTAATGTGAGGAGCATAGATAATTACCTCGCCACCATCGGCTACTACTGGCTCTAATTTGTACATTCCTTTAGCCGCCGTCCAAATGTCGTCATACATTTGGGGCATGACTGAAAGCACTTGTTTAAAAGGCTTATCTACGTATTTAATATGCACTTTGGCTGATAATTTTGCAGCTGCTTCCCAGGCTGATTCTGGTTTATCTATATAAAGCCCAGCTAACTGATTCGTTCCTGGTGCAACTACCATCGCCAGACATAGCTTCGGGGTAGAAATCATGCTGGCGGCTCGGTTAATCAAGCGTCGAACTGGTGTTATCCCCGGTGTACCAATGATTTCGTAACAGGTGATTAAGGCTCCCAACCAGTGTGATAAATTAATTACCTCCTGACCACTAACGCCGGGAAAAAAATATTTATTTCCACCAGAAAAACCTACAACTTCATGGGGAAAGACTGGGCCGCAAATAATTATCAAATCATATTCTGTTACGAGCTTATTAACACGCACATCAACTGACTGATGCAGCATCCCATTACTAATCTCTGCTATCTCCGCAGCCGAAATCACGCCACAAGAAATAAAGGTATCTGGTATATTCCAAAGGTGGTTAAAAATTTGAACTTTTTTAAAAGTTGTCTCTCGCTCCTCCGGCGTTACCCCCACTAAGCGATTAATTTGTTCCTCACTCATGGGATTATGTGTACCCAGAGCGATTAAAAAATCTAGTGCAGCAACTCTGTTACCCAACTCTTGATGAAGTAATCGAAACATTTGGGGGATTGGAGCAGTGCGGGTTCCATCTGGAATTAACACGAGGATGCGTTGGCCATTGAACTGAGAATCTGCCAAAGCTTGATGAACCAGTTCGGAAACTTGCTGATCCGAAAGTGTCCCGTTAGTTACGGCTAGTGAATACATTTTTACACTCCGCTGTAGATACTAAACCCACCGTCTACAGGTACAACTACCCCGTTGACGAAACTAGAACCAGGACTGCATAACCAAATTAAGGTGCTGAGTAATTCCTCCGGTTCACCGAAACGTCCGGCGGGGGTATGATCAATAATTTTTTGCCCGCGATCGCTTAAACTTCCATCTGGATTTAGAAGTAAATCTCGATTTTGCTCCCCAATAAAAAAACCTGGGGCGATCGCATTTACTCGCAGCCCAGATCCATACTTTTGGGCGAGTTCTACGGCTAGCCAACGAGTAAAGTTATCTATCGCCGCTTTCGCAGCTGAGTAGCCAATCACTCGACTAATCACACGAATAGCAGACATCGAAGAAATGTTGATAATGCAACCATGAGGCTGATTTCTTTCCACCATTGCTTGACCAAAAACCTGACTGGGTAGTAAACTCCCAACTAGATTTAGGCTAACCACTTGCTCAAAAGCTGCGTGTGGCATATCAAAAAAAGTTGCATCAGGAGTAATTGTGGCAGCAGGAATATTGCCACCAGCGGCGTTTATTAATATGTCTATCTGGCCCCAATGCTTTAAAACACTGTCTTTGGCTATTTCTAATTGAGAGCGATCGCCAACATCTGCCAATACCGCCATACTTTCTCCACCGTTGGCGGTAATATCAGCCACTACCGCGATCGCCCGTGCTTCATTACGACCGAGAACGGCTACTCTCGCTCCAGCAAGAGCCAAACCCCGTGCCATAGCCCCACCAAGCACACCAGAACCGCCTGTAACTACTGCTACTTGGTCTTTGAGGCTAAAAAGTTTATGCAAAATCAAATCTGGTTTATTTAATAAGTCTGGCATGTATGATTCCTCTGGGACTTATGCAAAAACTCTCTTAAACTCTTTCTTCGCGTTCTTTGCGTTCTTTGTGGTTCGTTTTTCTTTTTCTCGCGCAAAGGCACTAAGACGCAAAGAAGAACGCAAGAGCAAGATTAATCTAATTTGTAAGCAACTTTGGCGAGGTTGTAAGCTAAAGCCTGAGCCATTTCGTAGCCTTCTTCTTCCTCGACTAACCCACGTACTACCAATCCAGCTAACCAGTTGCAAGCTACACGCCGCCAAACACTGTGGCGGGCGGGAATGGAAACGAAAGCGCGTGTATCATCGTTAAAGCCAGCGGTGTTGTAAAGTCCAGCAGTTTCCATTACCTGATTGAAGTAGCGCTCCATACCATTCACACTGTCATGGAACCACCAAGGCGGCCCAAGCAACACAGCGGGATAATGACCAGCTAGTGGCGCTAGTTCTCGGCTGTAAGTGCTTTCATCCAATCCAAATAGAATTAAATGGAAGTGTTTATTATTACCATAGGCTGATAACAACGGACGCAGATTTTGAGTCCACTCTATTTGCAAGGGAATATCTGCACCTTTATCAGACCCAAACCGCTCAAAGACTGCGGGGTTATGGTTGCGTGTGATACCGCAATGCATTTGCATTACCAAGCCATCTTCCACACTCATTCGAGCCATCTCCATAAACATATGGCCAGTAAAACGCTCTGCATCACCTAGATTGAGCTTTCCAGCTAATGCTCTAGCAAAGATAGCTTCTGCTTCCTGATCGGAAAGGCGTATGGTATAAGGTGTAGCTGCACTGTGGTCGGTAGCTGTCGCACCCATTTTTTTAAAGAAAGTTCGACGTTCTTCTAAAACTTGTACAAAAGTGGCGTAAGTGCTAATTTCCCGCCCGACAGTGCTTTCCAACTTAGCAAGATTTTCGCGCCAGCCTGGAGTGTCTAGGTTAACTACTGCATCTGGACGAAAAGTAGGTCTAATCTGAGTCCAACCTTCCTGGTGTAAGGATTGGTGGTATTCAAGGGTATCACTAGCCGCATCAGTAGTACAAAGCACTTCAATGTGAAAACGTTTGAACAGCGCACGCGGTGAGAACTCAGGCAAGGTCAACTGTCTTTCCAGGTAATCATAAATATGTCCAGCATTGCCAGAAGTTAAAGGCTCATCCACTCCAAAGACGTTAGTTAATTCGTCTTTCAGCCACAACCCTGACGGAGTACCCCGGAATAGGTAAAAATGGTCAGCGAAAAGCTGCCAGATTTTGCGGTGGTCGGTTTCTACGGGCAAACCATCATTGGTTGGTATGCCCAAAGCTTCCAAAGGCACGCCCTGGCTATAGAGCATACGGAAAATATAGTGATCGGGGATGATAAATAATTCTGTTGGTGAACCAAAACGGGCTGCTGGATTAGCTAACAAAGCTGGGTCTACGTGGCCGTGTGGGCAGACTAACGGTAGAGAAGATATGCTATCAAAAAATTGACGAGCTAGTTGTCGTTGAATTGGTTCTGGATCAAAACAGCGATCGCGAGATAAACTCCATGTTTTAGTTAACATATTTTTGTCCGGTTAAAGTTAGATAATGGAAGGTAGGAGGCAGAAGGTAAGTAAAGATAATAAAGTAAGTTTTATGTTGTATGCCTGATGGTTTAAAGTATCTAAACTTATTTGTCGATTTCTTTTTGCTGTCTATAAATAAGTAGAAAAGCACAACTCAGATAACGATTTTATAAAAGATGAATGAGACTAAAACATTCTTCACTTCTGTCATCTGCCGTCTGCCTTCTACTTTAATGCTGCACTACTACCCCGTTTTACCAAAAAAGGTGTTAAAACACGGTTTTCTACACTTTTTCCCTCTAATAAATCAAGTAACATTCGCATAGCACAGCCACCAATTTCTAACATTGGCTGGCTGACTGTCGTTAATGGTGGCGTAACGTAACGGCCCAGAGCAATACCATCAAATCCGACTATACTTAAATCTTGCGGTACTGAAATATCTAGTTCTTGGCAGGTCAAGAGAGCGCCAATTGCTACCATATCGTTATAACAAAAGATGCCCGTTAACCCAGTAGTGGCTAGTTTAGATAGCATCTTTCGCCCGGTATCAACATCGCTGGTTCTTGTATAGTCTTCATCACTAATTGCAACCCAATCAGTCTTTTGTGGTAGACCAGCTTCACTCAGAGCCATTTGATATCCTTCTAAGCGCAGCTGGTTTGACTTGCTGCGATCGCCTACACCTATGTAACCAATAGAGGTGTGCCCCAAACTTATTAGATGCTCGACAGCCAATCGCGCACCTAAAAAGTCATCTATTGTTACTGAGTGAAACATTTCGGGTTGCTCTTCAGTTTGGCTATTAATCAAAACTGTTGGCACAGCAATTTGCCCTACTTGCGCTCTGTCGTGTTTACTAATTCGTGAGTCGGTTACTAAGATACCGTCTACTCTCCGACGGTGAAAATTATCAATAGCTGCGATTTCCTCCTCAAAATCTCGGTGTGAAGCAGTTAACAAAACACTCAAACCAGCCGATCTCGCTACCTGTTCGATTCCCTCTACTACCTCAGCGTAAAAAGGATCTGCGATTGAAGTTACTACTACCCCAATGGTGTTGGTACGTTGAGTTTGCAAACTTTGAGCAATAGCATTAGGGACATAGTTCATCTCCCGCGCTATTTTTTTTATTTCCTCTCGCACTTGGGGGCTAATTAGAGGGCTATCTCGCAAAGCACGTGATACCGTGGTATGAGAAACGCCTGCTTTTCGAGCAATATCTTCAATTGAGATTTTTCGTTTGCTCATTTATTATCTTAGTTCAGTTTATGCACACGTGTGCATTACAATATTAATTATTAGGAAAATTTAGTCACTTGTCAAATGATTATTTTGGTAATGGGTGTTTCTGGCTCTGGCAAAACCACTGTAGGAAAACTACTTGCAGACTCTTTAGGCTGGACATTTAGCGACGCCGACGCTTTTCACTCGCCAGAGAATGTTGAGAAAATGCGCTGTGGTATCCCCTTGAGTGAAACTGACAGGATACCTTGGTTGCAAGATTTGCAAACAGCGATTAAATACTGGCTACAAGAAAATAAAAATGTTGTGCTGGCGTGTTCAGCATTAAAAGATAGCTATCGCCAATTTCTTGTATTAGATAGCGATCGCATCAAGCTAGTTTACCTCAAGGGGCCTTATCAGTTGATTCAAAAGCGATTACAAGAGCGTCAGAATCACTACATGAGTGACAAACTCCTTGACAGCCAGTTGAATACGCTTGAAGAGCCGTTAGACACTATATATATAGATATTGCAGAGCCACCCCAGGTAATTGTCCAAAACATTAGAACGGCTTTGGGAATTTAGCTTCAACAATAAGATTAATCACAAATATACGAAAACCCTATATTTTGGCAAGTAAATGACAACAAATATCGATCTAAAGAAAATATAAAAGCGATCGCATAACTGCGATCATGGAGGAAACTAGTGTTTCTCAGATTAGCGCAACAACATCGGCAATTCGTCCAAGACTTGGTAATAAACCTGCAAGCCTTGGCAATTATACTTGAACAGTGTGGATATCCTGCTTCTTGTTATACATGCGGTGATCAAATGAAAAGTGGTTCATTTATGGTTAGCCTAAGTGAAAATCACTTGATTCGGTTTTTAGTATCTGACTACGGCATTACTTGGACGGAAATGAAGGATGACCGCGAATTAATGAAATTGGAGGGTGCAGAAGCGATAAATCAATTACAGGAGTTGGCTAATATCGTTAAGTATCGTACTACAGGTTATCCAATTCACAAAGTAAATAATCTTTATTCTTAGCTGATGCATAAGTGCATAAAAGATAGTATGAAAATACTATTCAACAAATCAATATTAAAAAAATCAGCTGAAATCAACTAGCAATCTAGCTATAGAAAGGTGGGCTTTTGGGGACGAACAAGCTCAATCTTGATGTAGAAGCGACGGCTTCAGCACAAGCTAAAACAACTGGATATTTGCATATAGGGAATCTGATAGGAACCAAGTTTACGTAGAGGAATTACAGCTTAGTTGGGCCGGAATCGGTAAAAGCGACTGAGAGCGGTTTGTCATGTGTGCAGTGGTATAGAAATCCGGTTTTGTGTCAGCAAATGAAGGAATTGATGAAGCGTAGCGATATGCTTGCACTACGCGATACTGCACTGTGGTTCAGCTAATTATCACATCTGGTGCGATCGCCTTTTTTATTCTGAATTTATTTGTCAAGTACGCGCTATACCAAATTAGATGAGCTGATGCTGATCCTTATGCAAATTGATTTCTATACTTTGGCGTATTGACACAAATTACTAGCTTTTAACTTGCTACGAATGAACGGAAACGGTAAAATTTTCCTTATTTCCTGGGGAAATGGCCTAATAAATGCCCAAGGGGGGCATTGTATTTTGTGGCAGAGAACGGCAAAGTTTTAGTTAGTAACTTGGTCTTGAAATTAACGAGCGCAGATACTTGGGATGAATTTGTAAGGATTAAAACTTACACTATTGCTGCTGACGAATTCCACCTTTATTAACAAGTCATCTCCTGCGTTGCAATGCTTGACCAAAATTAATTTTGGTGCAGAAAAAACTGCATTGAAAGTGACATGAAAACAACACATTAGTGAGAAGCAAAATGATTATAAGACGGTTAACAGAGTTGCTTTTGGCTCTTACCATTTTCCCCATAATTGTTCAGCCTGCTTTAGCTCACTCTATGTACTTTGGTAATCGGGGCAACGATATCCCATTATTGTTCGGTCATCCAGAGGAAGGTGAAGAGGCAGTAATTCCGTATGCTCCAACAACTGTCAAGGAACTCACAGCCTACGATATAACTGGAGCTTCTATCCCTATCGAAATCAAAAATCTCTCAGGTGGTATATCTGTTATTCCTAACAAAGACGTTGCAGCACTAACCGCTTTTGCAGACCGAGGCTACTACGTTGTCACCCCGGATAATAAGTATCTCAACTTCTCTAAAAAAGAGGCAACAACGGAATATACTCAAGCCTTTCGTTCTCTTAATTACCCCAAGAGTCTTTATAAGTGGTCTGATGCTATAGCCCAGCCATTAGGTCTTCAACTTGAAATTGTACCTTTACAGAACCCCTTTGAAGTTAAATCAGGAGAAGAGCTTGATGTTCAGGTTTTATTTGGGGGAGTGCCACTACAAGAGGTTTTAGTCGAATATTTGGGACAAACAATAGAAGATGGGGATCAAGATACGATATTTTCCATCCCATGGACACAGTCAGGATTGAAAACAATTGAAGCAAGCTACAGCATACCCTTAAAGAACAATCCTTATACTGATGAGCTTTCTTACTCCACCTCTTTGAGCGTACAAGAAGCTGTTCCTGAGCCGGAAAGTGGCATTGTTCTGGGCGCGATCGCTTTTTTAGCAGTTCTTTATAAAAGTAAGTTAAACACAACAAGACAAGAGGTTTTGATGAGAAAGTAATTAGCACAAATCTAAATCAGAGTTTGAGGTTTTGTGGTTCGATGCGACCAGAGCCTTAAACTCATGAAATAGAAGTTTGCGTTAGCCCAAGATATTTAGGCGTTGCAGAACAGTGGGATGAATTGGGGGTAGCTGGGGGAGAAGTTTTCTGGTGTTGCTAAATCATCCCGCAAATAAGCAACGCCGCCCAAGATATTTAGTATACATAGTTACCCAACAGCAATGTTTAAAGCGCCTGGCTTGACTGGTTTTGGTATATGCGTTTGGGGTCAGGAGTCATTAGCGGTAGCCGGACTGTAAAGGTTGCTCCCTGCTCAACACCTTGGCTTTGGGCTTGAATAGTGCCACCATGTAGTTCTACTAAGTTACGAACAATCGCCAGCCCCAGCCCCAATCCGCCAAATGTTCTAGTCGTTGTGCTGTTCTCCTGACGGAAGTATTCAAATATATGTGGTAAAAATTCTGGGCTAATACCAATGCCAGTGTCACTGACTATGATTTGAGCATAAGCAGGATGTTGTTCTTGCAAATTCTCAGTTTCTATAACCTTTGATAATCGAACTAGTACCTTTCCACCAACGGTCGTAAATTTAATAGCATTGAACAAAACATTCCAAACAATTTGCTGCAAGCGGGTTGCGTCTCCTAATACTAGCCCTACATCCGGGTCAATATCGGTAATTAGTTGAATTGATTTAACTTCAGCAGCTAAACGCACTGTTTCTATGACTGTCTGGACTGTTGATTTCAAATTCACAGAAGAAATATTTAAGCTAATTTTGCCTCGGAGAATGCTGGAAACATCCAGTAAATCTTCAATCAACTGCATCAGTGCCTTGGCATTGCGCTCAATGATTTTCACACCTTCAGCAGTGCTTTGTTGATTTAACTTTCCTCTTTGAAGTAGTTCAGCCCAACCGATAATTGGGTTAAGTGGGTTGCGAAGCTCGTGAGAGATGATGCCAAGAAACTCATCTTTGATGCGGTTGGCTTGTTCTGCTTGGACTCGTGCTGCTTGCTCACGAACTAGAATTGCTTCTCGTTCTTGTTCCCAGCGTTTGCGATCGCTAATATCTAATACAAAAGCAACGCCTTGATTATTAAATCCTGGCAGAAAAGTACAGCCAATTAAAATTGGAATTCGGCTACCATCTTGGCGAATAAATTCTTTCTCATAGGGAGCGCAGCTTCCAAGTGTTTGCAGGGCTGCCAATTGATTAATATCTAATTCTTGGTATTCAGGCGGTGTAATTTCACAGCAGTATAGCTGTCCCGATTGCATCTGCGCCCGGCTATAGCCTAGCATCTGGACAAATGTATCGTTGGCATCGGTGATTTGACCTTCAACATTCCAAAAAAAAATGCCAATTAGGTCAGACTCTACTACTCCTCGAAATCGCGCTTCATTTTGACGTAGCTTTTCCTCAGCTTGCTTGCGCTCAGTGATATCCTGGGCAAGACCCACCACTCGATAAGGATTACCAGATTGTTTTCCAATCGGAAATCCCCGGTCACGTATCCATCGTTGTTTGCCATCAGCATCGAAAATTCGATACTCCTCGTCATAACGGCCTGCTAGTGCCTGCTCTACAAATAGAGTTTTTACCCGCTGCTGATCTTCAGGATGAATTGCATCAAGCCACTCCTGAAAATTGACATATAAGCTAGAACAAGAACGTCCCCAAATGCGTTCGTAAGCAGGGCTAACGTATATGATTTGACTTTCACTTTTCCTGTGGTCTGATATCCAGAAGACCGCCTCGGTAATATTTTCTGCTAATTGACGAAATTTTTCTTCGCTTTCTCGTAGAGCCTCTTCTACCTGCTGGCGTTCGGTGATGTCTTCAGTAATCCCTAAGAGCGATTCAACAGCACCATCTACCCCCCGTTCAGGAATGAGACGTGAGAGGTAGCGCTTGCCAGCTATGCTGTACTCCACGCGTGTCATCTGTCCGGTGGCAAGCGCTTCATGACATTTGGCTTCAAATAAGTCACAGGCATCGGTGGGTAATTGCAATTCGCGTCCAGTTTTGCCTAAGAATTGTTGTGTTGAAATATTCGATTCGTCCTGTGCTTTTGGACTGATATAAATATGGCGTAGGTCGCGATCCAATCGGAAAATTATATCAGGTAAATTCTCCACTAAGGTTACAAATTCTCGTTCTGGATGTTGTAACTCTTCTAATTGCTTGTTTTCGCTGCTATCTAACACAATATCAACAAATGTCGTGACAACAGCGTAAGGTGAAGGTTCATTAGCTCTAAATAAAGGCTGGGAGTTAAGTCTGAGCCAAATTAATTCTCCACTTGGCTTATAAAATTCCATTACAACATTTAGACATGGTTTACCTGTTTGCAATGCCACCATTGCTGGGTGCATTTTACTAGGAAAGGGCGCTCGATCTGGATGAATAGTTTTTGCGGGGTTGTTGCTAGAAGTCCATTCTTGCATTTGTGAGACAGTATATCCAAGAATGGTTTCGGCGCTGGGAGTACACGCACAAATAGTACCGTCAGCGTTTGTGAGCATCATCCCCTCCAAGGCTTCTACTTTTGGCAAGTAACTCATTGTGTACATTTGGAGGTACTATTAAGATATGTTTACTTGTTCTACTTTGTAGATAATAATGACAAGTAGCAAGGATTATTAGTAACAATTTGATTCAAAATTAAAAGTACCAGTCTTGTCAAATAGTTAAATATACTTGTTAAATAATTAGCGATTGATACTGTGTTATCTCAAATTGAATTTTTTCTGATCAGCCCTAGAGAAAATTAAATAAAAATCTATTTGCTGATTTAACTTTTACCTATCTCAGCTTATTGCGCCTCTCTGGAGTGAACTGTTGATTTTTCTTAGGCTAGAACGTCAAAAATTCCTTAACTTTTCCGATATTGATAAAAAAACACTTCCTATTACACTCCAGAAATGAGTTACTAATATCCCATATTAGTCCAAAGGTATAGGATAATCTACTTTTTTAATTGCTACCTCTACCAATAGTTGTGTATTTATAGTATTGAAATAAGCTAGGAAATCCTCTTTATTCGCCGATATAGATTTGACACCAACTAATAAAATCAGCTGTTCTCGCAAAATTTTTAATTTGTGGAGAAATTGGTGGAGATTTACCCCAGCGATCGCTGTTAGGAATGCAATATGTAGTCTTTCAGTTGAAAAATTTCTCAAGCTTCGGTTTACGTCCGTAATAGTCCCTATGATGCTGAACGATTAGAGGTAAAAATCCTGTTATGTGGAAGACGCGCATAGCCTGCGATCGCTAAAAGAACTATCAACACAAGTGCCGGGATACTTTCTGCAGCTTCAGCTGACTTAAAATGTAACAATACACAACCAATCATCAAGACACCAAGTATTGATGCTCCTACTGTCGTGGTACGTGGAACGATCAAAAGTCCTGCCCCACCAATTTCAGCCACGCCAACTAACAGACGGAACCAGCTTGGTAAACCAAACTTAGTAAATTGGGCTACAAGTTGTTCAGCACCCGTAAGCTTTAAAACCCCGACGAACACAAAAAGTGCCGCCAGAAGAGTTGTAAGACTCCACAATGCAATCTTCTTAGCTGTACTCAGGTTTGTCATAAAAGCCACCTCTATTTAAAATGCAAGTTGATTCGGATTTAACGCAAAAATTTGGTTGATCTTTCGGGCTGTTTTTAATTAGCCTTGCCACGTAAGCATTTGGTGTCAAAAAAATTGTAGCAGGGTATAAATGTAGTCACCTGCGTTGTAAGATCATTTTAACCTTCTATTAACTGCAAATAAGCTGTAAAGCTTGAGAAAGATTTGACACACTCCCCGCAATTGAATTGCGGGGATTCTAGGCTCAAACAGCAATTGCAGGCAAAGCCCGACTGACATCACCTAACCCAACAGTCGATGCCCCGACTGCACAAATTACCCTAGATGCATTGTCGTCCCTGCCATTTACTGTTTGACAGGATGGACAACGCCAAACTCTTACAGACAAATCAAGACTTTCTAAAACGTGTCCACAGGCAGAACAAGTCTTGCTGCTGGGATACCACTGGTCGATGAAGACAACCAGTTTATTTTTCTTTTTAGCAACCCATTGTAGAATTTGTAGAAATTCACCAAACGCCAAGTCTGATATTTTTCTACCCCAAAGTCGCTGCATTCCCTTGAGGTTTAAAGTCTCAAAGCAGAAAACATCAAACTTATCAGTTAACTCATGGGCTAACTTCCAGAACCAATCACGTCGGCGATGAGAAATATCCTCATGCTTGCGTACTAAATTCTTCCTTGCTCGTTCCCTGTTGGATGAGCCTTTCAGTTTTTTAGAGTGTTGCCTACTAGCTTTGTTGATGGCGTTTAGGGACTGCTTGAAAAACTGGGGAGACTCAATTTTAGTACCGTCTGAGCAGGTGAGGAATGTCTTCAACCCAAAGTCAAAGCCAGCGATTCTACCCGTCTTAACTTCAACTTCTGGATTGCTGCCATCATCAACAACAATAACTATAAACAATTCACCTAACGGGGTGCGTTTGATGGTTAGAGTTTTGACTGCTCCCTCAATCTCTCTAGACTTCCAAAATTGATAAACTCGACTACCAATTTTCACTCTCTTGCCACCCAAAAACTTATAACCTGCTTGCTTTAGGGTGAAGGATTTGTATTTCTTTACCTTTTTAAATCCCGGTGGTCTAACTCCTTTTTTGTTGTGTTTAAAGAATAACTGGTAAGCTTTCTCAATGCGTTGACAGATATCTTGCACTGCTTGAGAGCCTACTAATTGCCAGAAAGAATTGCGCTTCCTTAATTTGGCAATATGAGATTGAAGTTTTGCACAATTGAGATGCCTGCTCCACATCCGATAGTATCGTTTGTGTAAAGCAATACAATGGTTATAAATCACCCCAGAAGCATTAATTGTGCGCTTGAGATGTCTATTCCTTTTGTGCTCGTAGAGCTTAAACTTCAATGTTTTCATGGAGCTAATGATATCATTAGCTATGTAGATAATCAATATTCATCTACATGAAAACTGTCTATAATCACTACAACCACGCAATCGGTTTGGCTACTGTTCATTTGGTCTGGATAGCGTGCCGAAGAAGAAAAGTCTTTGCCAATAATGAAGCCCTTAAGCTTAGATGTATTGAAATATTTCAATCTGTGGCTAATGACAATAAATGGGTGATTAAAGCGTTAGAGGTTGCGTCAGATCATGTTCATTTACTGGTTGAATATGACCCGCATCATTCAATATCTCAAGTGGTCAAAGCTTTCAAAGGTCGCTCATCAAAATATCTAAGGCAAGAGTTTCCAGAATTAATCAAACTACCTAGCTTGTGGACACACTCGTATATGTTTGACACCACAGGAAAAGTTAGTACACAGAAAGTCTTGGAGTACATCAACGACCCTGATCACGGATGAATAAATTCATCCTGTTCGCTTATATCCCCCGGCTGAAGCGCGCGGGCTTTACGCATCAAGACTCGTAAATGACTACTGACCACTGACAAAATCCTCGCCCACAAGGGTAATATTATGTTTGCCTAATTAGTTATAATTCTTGCATCTGTGCAAAAACCGCAAAATGCTTTTTCCCCCTGCGGTCTTAATGATAAGTCTTTCACCGGACACGATATAAAAGGATTTTTAATTTCAATAGGAAAATACTACACTTAATTGGGTATAACCCGCTCCAGTTATAGGCTTTAGGTTATGTGGCAAGATTCTAAAATAGAAGTATGTCGCTAAATAAGCATTCTTCTCAATGAAAATACAGTCATCGGTTCTAGTTCATCTGGGATTCGGTAAATATGTGCGCTCAGATCAGGTTACAGCAGTTGTACCAATTGAGGAAGAGCGCGGCCCAGGGCGACGAACCTTCGTTCATCTACAAGGGCAAAGCGATCCAATTGTTGCTTCGCGGGCTGAAGATACTATTGTGCGTGACTTAGTGCAGGAACCACGGGAAGTTACCCAAGCACGGCAACAGCAGGAAATTCTCCAAGATTTATTAGTAGACTTGGGAAATGTCAACTCGACTGTGCGTCGTATTAGCCGAGATGAAGGTGGTTTGGATCTTGAACGTTTGGAGCGGCGCGTCCGCCAAGTTTTAGAGAATTAATTAACATAATGGCTGTTGCCCGTGAGCCATCTGTCTTCAGTAGTGCTGAACAAAAGTAAGGAGTTAGGACTTACGCACTGAAGTCTGAAACCCTGATCCCCCCTAACCCCCCTTAAAAAAGGGGGAACGTCTAAAGCCACGCCACTGAGGGAGTCGGGGAACCCGCAAGGGCGCAGTGGCTGCCTCTTTTTAAGGGGGTTGGGGGATCTGAGTGCGTAACTTCTGGGAGTAATTTTATTTACTCTTTTCACTCACCATTCAGCACTGCTTTTGTGAAAAATCAGCAACGCCAAATAGATAAACACGGAGAATAATTATTCATGCATACAGTTGCAGATAACGAAGTTGCATCAGATAAAGTTGCGCGTCAACCGCGGTTGTGGATGCCAGAGCGTGTTGTATTCACAAAAGCAGCCTTAGAAGAGCCTTACGGTCAGCAGATACTTGAGAAGTTAAAATCGCTTAACTTACCCATTGAGGAATTGTCTGGAAACCGCTTAAATGGTTTGCGCGGTGAGAGCGATCGCGACACTTATAATATTGCTAAACGCACCCTTGCAGTCGTAACTGCACCACCCAGTTCTTTCAAACTCAGCCCTATCCCCCCTTCCGCTGACTGGCAATTTCATATTGCAGAAGGCTGTCCGGCTCACTGTCAATACTGTTACTTAGCAGGTAGTTTATCTGGGCCGCCAGTAATTCGTACCTATGCTAACTTGCCACAAATATTGCAGAACTTAGCAGCTTACGAAAAACCAGGAATAGCAACAACGTTTGAAGTTAGCTGTTATACTGACCCGTTAGGGATTGAGCATCTTACAGGTAGCCTTGCAGAATGTATCCGCTACTTTGGCACTCGTAGCGATGGACATCTGCGTGCTGTTTCTAAGTTCGATGCTGTAGACAAGCTACTCGATTTACCTCACAACGGTCACACACGCATGAGAATGAGCGTGAATGCTGCGCCTGTTTCCGGCCGTTTTGAGGGGGGTACGGCTTCCGTAGCATCTCGGCTTGCAGCTTTGCGGCGATTGGCATTACCACGCCAAGACGGTGGTGGTGGGTATCCAGTAGGTTTAGTCATTGCACCGATTATGCTGATTGATGATTGGCAGTTGCATTATGGCAGTTTACTAGACCAGATTAGCGAAGCGTTAGATTTCGATTGCGACCTGACTTTTGAATTGATATCGCACCGCTTCACGCCAGGGTCAAAAGAAGTATTGCAGACTTGGTATCCTCAATCAAAACTAGATATGGATGAAGCGAAACGCAGTGTCAAGCGCAATAAATTTGGCGGTACAAAGTATGTTTACGATGCTGACATGATGAAAATTGCCAAGCGCTTCTTTGAAACCGAAATTCAACGTCGCTTTCCCGCTGCCAAAATTTTATACTGGACTTAAGCGAAATCACACGTGAAGCTGTTCGCGTTATAATCTGACGGGCACTTTGTACACTCAGATATCTGTCAGATATCTCAACCTATTTGGCACAGTGCCCTCAATTCAATCTAACGGACGAATATTAAGTAGATTGTATACAAGCAATTATGAAACACCTTGAAGGTAAAGTGGCATTAGTCACGGGTGCTACACGGGGAATTGGTAAGGGAATTGCCATTAGTCTTGCTGAAGCAGGTGCAATTGTATACTTTACTGGGCGTAGCTGGGATAACCCTATTGCCAGCAATGGTGTGTCAGGTAGCCTGAGTGAAACCCAAGCAGCCATTGAGGAAATTGGTGGTGTATGTATTCCCGTTCAGGTAGATCATAGTAATGATGAGCAGGTGCGATCGCTGTTTGATCGCATTCAAGATGAGCAGAATGGACGCCTTGATTTACTGGTAAATAATGTTTACTCAGGAGTCCAAGCCTTAAGCGATGCTCAGGGAAAGCCTTTTTGGGATTTTGAACCCAGCCTTTGGGATAGTTGCAACAATGTTGGTTTACGTAGTCACTATGTTGCCAGTGTTTTTGCTGCCCGGATGATGAGCAAGCGTAATTCTGGATTGATTTGTACTATTTCTTCATGGGGCGGTTTGTCTTATATTTTCGGTGCAGCATACGGTGCTGGTAAATCAGCCTGCGATCGCTTGGCTGCTGATATGGCTGTTGAACTCAAGCCTTATAATATCACTTCACTTTCACTATGGCCAGGTATTGTAGGCACAGAGCATATTTCCCGGCTGACATCTCAAATGAACGACACAAATCCTACTGACCAGAAAAACTCATTACTTGCTGAACGTTACAACTGGGAAACTCCCTACCTTACAGGGCGGGTAATTACTGCGCTGGCAGCAGATCCCAATGTCATGCAACGCACCGGACGTGTGCAGATTGTTGCCGAACTAGCTCAACATTATAAGCTTGTAGATCAAAATGGCGATCGCCCTGTATCTTTACGCTCTTTGCGTTTTTTGATACCTTTGGCATTGCCTGTACTGAGAAAGTATCCATGGCTGATACCAGATATAAAAGTGCCCTGGTTGCTGTTACTGCTAACAACACTCAAATCGCCTCAAATTTGATTTAAATACATTTCAATTCATTACTTTATTACAAATCACATAATATCAAAAACCTAATATTTGTTAAGTTATAAACATCGTTTATTGTCACAATAATTTAGATGAGTTGGCTTTGATTTTTTAATAAATAAAATTCATAAAATAAAATAATTTTAGCAATCATTCTTTATCTGGAAAAGAGAAATGACCCAGCTATATAAGGCTGTTGTACTGATCACTGGTGCATCTGGTGGGTTCGGACAGGAACTAACCCGACAATTGTTAATGGCTGGTAGCCGATTAATTTTAACAGATGTGGATGAAGCTGTTTTGTGTAAGCGAGTTGCAGCAATTCAAAGCGTAATCTCAACTGGAGAGATTATTAGTTGCCTTGCTGTTGATCTTGCTACTCGTGAGGGATGTGAAACCCTTTATAGCCAGGTAAAAGCACTTAATATTCCTATTGACATACTGATTAATAATGCTGGCATTGCGGTGTTCGGTCGCATGGATGAAGTTCCTATGGAGAAATGGGAGCGCCTGATGCAAATCAACTTGTTAACCCCAATGCGGTTAAGTGCCCTATTTACTGCTGATATGATTGCCCGGCAAAAAGGTCACATCGTCAATATTTCATCGTTAGCAGGTTGGTCAGCACCAGCTGGATTAACTCATTATGCAGCTAGCAAATTCGGTTTGCGTGGCTTCAGCGAAGGACTGTTCAATGAAGTAAAAGATTATAAAGTAAAAGTTACAGCTGTTTATCCTTTTTTTAGCCGTACACCTATTCTCCAATCAGAAACTTTTGGAACTTTAGGTAAGCTGATCGAAGATGGCTTTCCAGAACGTTTAGCAACCGATCCAGTAAAAGTAATACGCGCAACTATTCAAGGAATTGTTCACGATAAACTGCACGTATTTCCCGATCCAACTGCTAAAAACGTCCATCTTTTGAAAAGATATTCTCCTCTGCTACTGGACTGGATTAGTGATGCATTTATCAGGAGGTTGAAAGTTGGTCAACGTAAGTAATTCTAGTAAAACTCAAAAGATGTTTGAGACTAGTGACAAACATCTGATTATCGGGGCTGGATTTGTCGGATTGGGTATGGCTCAAATACTTAAAGCTGCCGATATTCCCTACGATCAAGTCGATGCTAGTGACGATATCGGCGGTAATTGGTATCACGGCGTTTACGAAACTGCACATATCATTTCGTCACGCAAGATTACCCAATTTACTCATTTCCCCATGCCGGCTCATTATCCCGACTTCCCTAGCGCGCAGAATATGCGGGATTATTTGAACGCCTTTGCCGATCATTTTGATTTGCGTGAACATATCGAATTGAATCGTACAATTAGTTACGTGCGACCAGTCGAAAACAATCTCTGGGAAGTATCTTTTGCTAATGGGGAACAGCGAATTTATAAAGGAGTGTTGATTTGTAATGGTCATCACTGGTGCAAACGGTTTCCCAAATTCCAGGGAGAATTTAACGGCGAGATTATCCATTCCAAAGATTACAAACATCCTAATCAACTTGCTGGTAAACGAGTTCTGGTTATTGGTGGCGGAAACTCAGCTTGCGATGTCGCAGCAGAAGCAGCCCGTGTGGGAGCTAAATCTGTTCTGAGTATGCGTGAATCAGTGTGGTTCATTCCGAAGTCATTTGCTGGAGTTCCAACTGCCGAACTGTTGAAATGGTGGATGCCAGAATGGTTACAACGGCTTGTGGCTTATGGAATTATAGGCCTAACATTCGGCACTCATAAAAATTATGGTCTACCTAAACCCAACCATCAAGTGTTTGCAAAGCACCCGACTCTGAATAACGAAGTGCCTTATTACATCAAACATGGACGAATTACTCCCAAGCCTGCTGTGCGTCGTTTGGATGGTTGGGAAGTGGAATTTGTTGATGGTAGTCGAGAAACATTTGATTTAATCATTTGTGCTACTGGGTTTTACGTCTCGTATCCGTTTCTACCTGTAGAACTTCAACGCGTTGAAGGAGCAGCAGTTCAATGTTATGGCGGCTCATTTTTCGCCGATTACAAGGGACTGTATTTTATTGGTTGGGGACAAGCAAGAGGCGGAGTGGGATCGCTCATTTCAGCTTATAGTTCACTTTTCATCCGTTTTCTCAAACTCCAGGATGAAATCAATGTGCCTATCGGTATGGTTCTCAAAGAAATGGGGCAACAATTACCGAAAACTCATCTTGCTGATCCGCAGCAGATTTTTAGACAATTAAAGCTTGTTAATTTCTTCTTTAACCGGATTGTTAGAAAAGCCTATCAAGTTGATAGCAAATATTCCAACTTTAGTAATAGTCCACTACCTCCCTTACAGGATATTTCTAAAACTCAGCCGTTAGCAAGGTAAGCTTTTGTGCTTTTAATTTGCACAAGTCCGATACCCCGCAATACGGTTCGGATAATAAATTTATTCGTGTTCGCGTAGCGTCTCCGACTGGAGAAGGCAGGCAGGGGAGCAGGGAGCAGGGAGCAGGGGGAAGGAACAGTCGCGTTGAACCCAATACGGTTCAGATAAGAGTTGATCCTCCCTAACCCTCCTTAAAAAGGAGGGGATTAAGCCCCCCTTTTTCTAAGGGGGGTTGGGGGGATCTTTTGGAATCGAATACCACTAACTGAACCGTATTGGCGTTGAACCAGAAATTGGAATAATTTATTTTTTGGAGTTCCCTTAATTGCCAAACGTCTGTGTCAAAAAAAATACCCTGGTAGAAATACCAGGGTTTAAAAAAGTTATTATTTACCATTTCACTTGATAACAATCAAGTGAAATGGTAAAAATACTAGCTAACATTTGCCAAGAGTAACTCGCGTTGTTCTGACTTTTGGACTTTTACCTTACCGTCATCGTCAACATCAACAATGGCTGTGTCTCCATTTGTGATTTGACCGGACAGCATGGCTTCGGCAAGAGAATCTTCTAACAGGCGCATAATCGCTCGGCGTAATGGTCTAGCACCGTAGCTGGGGTTGTAGCCTTCTTGCACTACAAGTTCTTTGAAGCGATCGCTCACTTCTAGAGTGATTCCCTTTTCTGCCAAGCGGACAGAAACTTCACGTAAGAGGATGTCAGCAATTAGCTTGACTTCATCCTTGGAAAGCTGGGTGAACACAATAATCTCATCAAGACGGTTGAGGAACTCAGGACGGAAGTAAGCTTTGAGTTCTTCGTTAACCAAGTTACGGATGCGGTTGTAACTAGCGTCGGCTTGATTGTCAAAGTCGAAGCCTAAACCACCGCCACCTTTTTCAATCACCTTAGAACCAATGTTAGAAGTCAAAATAATCAAAGTGTTCTTGAAGTCCACTTTCCGACCTTTGGCATCGGTGAGGTGACCGTCATCCAAGATTTGCAGCAGCATATTGAATACATCGGGGTGTGCTTTTTCGATTTCGTCGAATAGCAACACTGTGTAAGGTTTACGCCGCACAGCTTCAGTAAGTTGTCCACCTTCGTCGTATCCTACGTAACCGGGAGGCGAACCAATGAGCTTGGAAACGGTGTGTCCTTCCATGTATTCGGACATATCCAGGCGAATCATGGCTTCTTCCGAACCGAAGAAGTAAGCAGCTAATGCTTTTGCTAATTCTGTTTTACCAACTCCGGTAGGGCCAGAGAAGATAAAGCTAGCAATTGGGCGATTGGGGTTCTTTAACCCGACTCTAGCGCGACGGATGGCACGAGATACAGCCGTAACTGCTTGCTCTTGGCCGATAAGCCGTTGATGGAGTGTGTCTTCCAGATGCAACAGTAACTCTGACTCTGATTCAGTTAGCTTGTTAACTGGTACACCAGTCCAGGAAGCAACGATTTGAGCGATGTCTTCCTCATCCACAATGGGAGTTTTCAGAGGTGCATCGCTTTGGGAATCGGGGTGCAGTTTCTTTTGCAGTTCCAATTCCTGGTCGCGCAGCTTAGTAGCGTTGTCAAAATCTTGGATTCTGACTGCTTCTTCTTTGGATTTGGTAACACCAGCGAGTTCGCGTTTGAGTTCTTTATTAGGCGAAATCTGAGAGTTCCGCAGACGAACGCGAGAACCAGCTTCATCAATCAAGTCTATTGCTTTATCTGGCAAGAAGCGATCGCTAATGTAGCGGTCTGACAATTGGGCGGCGGCTAAAACAGCAGCATCGGAAATTGTCACTTTGTGATGTTGTTCGTAAGCTCCCCGTAAGCCGTAGAGAATCTCAATAGTTTCTTCTACTGTGGGTTCGCCTACCATGATTGGTTGGAAACGACGCTCTAAGGCTGCATCGCGCTCAATGTGCTTGCGGTACTCATCTAGGGTGGTTGCACCAACGCACTGGAGTTCGCCTCTGGCCAAGGCAGGCTTGAGGATATTGGCTGCATCCAAGCCGCCTTCTGTGCCACCAGCACCTACTAAGGTGTGAATTTCGTCAATCACTAGGATGATATTACCGACAGAGCGGATTTCATCCACAATTTTCTTGATGCGTTCTTCAAAATCGCCCCGGAAGCGAGTTCCAGCTACCACTGACCCCATATCGAGGCTGACAACTTGCTTGTCTAGCAAAACTTCAGGAACATCTTGGTTGATAATACGTTGAGCTAGACCTTCAGCGATCGCTGTTTTACCAACTCCTGGTTCCCCAATCAATACTGGATTATTCTTAGTCCGACGTCCGAGAATTTGAATGGCACGTTCAATTTCCTTTTCACGACCGACTATCGGGTCAAGCTTGCCTTCTTTTGCCAGTTTAGAAAGATTTCTGCCAAACTCTTCTAGGCTAAGTGCTTGCTGCGTGCGCTTTGAACCACCGCCAGCGAAAGCGTTGGGGTTTTCACCTAAACGACGAATCACAGCAGTGCGAACGCTCTTGAGGTCAACGCCCAGGTTTTGCAACACTTTGGCGGCTACACCTTCACCAGCCTCGGTTAATCCTAAGAGTAAGTGTTCAGTATTAATGTAATTATGTCCAAGGCTATTAGCTTCTTTAAATGATTGCTCGAAGAGGCTTTTTACCTTAGGAGTAAAAGGAATTTCTGGTGGTACAAAGCCAGAACCCCTACCAATAATTTTTTCGACCTCTCGACGTCCTTCCTTGAGGGTAACGCCTAATTCGGCCAATACTTTAGCAGCAACCCCAGTTCCTTCTCCCAAAAGCCCCAGGAGAATTTGCTCTGTTCCTACAAAGTTGTGTCCCAGGCGTCGTGCTTCCTCCTGAGCTAGCATTATTACTTTAATTGCTTCGGAAGTGAAGTGTTCAAACATAGCGGGTCCTTGCTCCCTTGCTGCTTGGACTGTGGGTGAAATACAATTCACCCTTATCTAAAGTTTCTTGTATTTTCTTAAAGACAATGTATCTTTATTTAAACTTGATCAGCAGTGGTGAGAGCCGTAAGAGTTAAGGTGTGGTTGCCGTCATCTTCAATTATGGCGCGATGGGAAGATTCTTAACTCTAGACTCTGGATGAATTAACAATCTGACTAAAGGTATAAACAATGACTGAAGCATCGGGAAGTAAAGACCAACAACATCCGCTTCACAACCGCGATCGCCCCACTATTAATATTTTACTAGCTCAAGAGCCGACAGATTATAATTTAGCAGAATTGGCTAGGCTCATAATTCGTTATCAAGGTTTTCCAGGCGCGCGAGATATCCAACAAGATTTAGATAAAGTATTGCAGCGCTGGGGTTTGAGTGAAACAGAGCTATTTGAAAAAACTCGCCAGATTCACAATCAGGGAGGAATTTATAAAAGTCGCGGCAAAAAAGAAGAACAAGACTGGAATTAGTCAATCCCTTTGGGTAATTCAAAATTCAAAATTCACTCATTCAAAATTCAGACTTTTCCCTACATCCATTTTAGAGCTAGACCCCCACGGGCAATTGCCCACAACCAGGGCATGAAATTCAATACCCAATGCCCAATACCCAAAAGATTATGGGTTAGGAGCTAGTTCTTCTTTATTCTGTGATTTTTGATCCCTGAACCCTAGCTCCTCAGTTTTCCCCTCTTTATTTCCTGCATCTCGCTGGCCTTCATACTCCCGTAGTTGCTTTAATAGTTCTTCTTGCGATGCTTTGATAGTAAATGAATTGACAAGTTTTTGAGTATCTGCCTCAGCACTTTTTACACCATCTGGTGGAAATTTAATAGTTAATGCCTGTTGCTTAATAGCTTGTATGGGAACTACCTTCTCTGGTTTATTAATCGACGATTTGAGCGAGTCTAGGGTAGAAGCAACCTGCACTTGCTGCTCCATTTGTTGTGTAGAAGAGACCAAATTACTTAGACCATTTACCAACTGTCGCAAATTTTGCCGGAAAGCTGGATCGCCTGTCAATTCATCCAAATCAGAGGTAATTTTTTGCGTATTTTCAAATGTTACTCGTGCCGAATCTAAGGTTCTTTGTATTAGTACTAAGTTATTTGGATCGTTTAAAGTTTGAGTGGCATCACGTAAATTAGCTGATGCTTGTGCTGCATTTGCCGAAAGAGTTTCTAAGTTTTTAATTACTTCACCTTGGGTTAAGCGATTAAGCGTAGGTGATAAAGTGTTGACTGTAGTGAGCAGTTGGTTGCTAGTTTGAGTAATGTTATTCAAAGCACCAACCAAAGAAGAACGATTTGTTGTCAATAGGTTGTCTAGATTAGTCAACAGACGGCTTGCTTGAGTTGCGGTGAGACTAAATTGCTTTGCTGTTGAGCCAAGTTGATCTAGCGTGCGGCTTGTAGATGCACTCACTTGATTTGACGCTTGTTGTACTGAAGTAGCAGTGGCAGAAAAAGTACCTAATTGTTGTTGTGCGTTTCTGGACAAACTCTGGAGATCCCGACTCAGAACAGTAACACTAGTTGCTGCTGCTGAGGAGGTTTCTAGTAGCCTATTGACGCTGCGATAGAATTTGGGGTCATTGTATACAGTGGCTAACTCGGTTGTGCTGCGAATTAATTGATCGAGACTGATGCCAATTTGACCTTGTAACCTAGCACCATTACAAATTATGAGGTTGCGATCGCAATTTGGAGCTAGCGGTTTCGCAACGACAGTTCCAGCAGGTAGCGCGGTTTTTGGTGTGATGTCGATAATACTTTCACTGATCAGTCCGCTCTGATTCGCTTCCACTACTACATCACGGGGGATAATCAAATCAGGTTGGGCGATTTCAATTTCTACTTCAACATTATTTGGCCCTGGGCGAATTGCAGAAATGTTGCCTACTTTAACGCCACGGTAACGGACTGGTGCGCCTCTTTGCATCCCACCAGCGTTAGCAAATTCTACAATAGCTTTGTATGTATTACGACTACCAGTATATCTATTTAGCCACAAAACTATTAGCCCAAATACTCCCAGCCCTAGTAAGAGCAACAGCCCCACAGAACCTTCCCTAAATGTTCGTGAACGCATTTTTTTTCTCCACCCATCTAGCCGGCGACCTGAATCGGACCTTGCACACTCCCACTCATAAATTGTCTAATCAATGGATGGTCTGTGCTATCTATTTCACTCACTGTACCCTGCCATTGCACTCTACCTTGATATAGAAATATAAGTCTATCAGCTGTACGTCTAATGGTACTGTCCTGATGAGTAACAATAGCATAAGTACTACAGACTCCTTGCGACTGTTGCAAATGACGGATTAAATCTTCAATCACAGTTGAGGCAATTGGATCGAGTCCGGCTGTAGGTTCATCGTAAAGTAAAAGTTCTTGCCCTTGAATGGCGCTATCAGGGTTAGACATAATTGCACGGGCAAAACTTACTCGTTTTCGCATACCTCCAGACAGTTCAGATGGATAAAGATTTCCTGTTCCTGGTAACCCTACCATCTCCAAATTTTGATTGACCATTTCTCGAATGCGCGATCGCGGTATTTTAGAGTTTTGGTACAGTAAAAACCCGACATTCTCTTCTACTGTCAACGAATCAAACAATGCTGCTTGCTGAAACACCATCCCAATACCAATAGGATCGGCATGATCCTCAATCAAACCGTTTCGTCGCTTTCCTTGCACATAAATTTCTCCGGTGTCGGGGGGTAATAATCCTGCAATAATTCGTAAGATGGTGGATTTACCAGTCCCCGAAGGGCCAATAACTCCTAGTGCTTCTCCCCGATAAATTGTCAAATCTACATTATCTAAAACCTTATTCCTACCAAAGGACTTAGAAATACCTTTCAATTCAATTAATGGTTCATTCATTGGTTATTAGTCATTAGTCATTGGTCATTAGTCAAAAGCCAAAATAAGCTACTCTGGATTTTGGACTTTTGGCCCTGGAGTTTGCAAAGCGGCAAAAATGCAAGATAGTGATGTCATAGTAATTGGTAGCGGTATCGGCGGGTTATGTACAGCCGGATTACTTGCTCGTTATGGCAAGCGAGTGATTGTGTGTGAGAGTCATACAATTGCTGGAGGTGCTGCTCATAGTTTTAAACGACGGGGATTTGAATTTGATTCTGGCCCTTCTTTCTATTGTGGTTTGACTGCTGCCCAGAGTTTAAACCCTGTAAAACAAGTTTTGGATGTTCTGGGTGAATCCATTCAAGTTATACCCTATGATCCTTTAGGACACTACCATTTTCCCGAAGGAACGATCGCAGTTTACAGCGATGCTGAACGCTACTGGCATGAGGTGCATCAAATTACGCCCCAAGGTGCTAAAGAACTCCAGCAGTTTACAGAACGCTTGTTAGGGTTGTATGAGGCGATGAAGGGCATTCCCACCCTAGCTCTGAGGACAGATTGGCAGATAATTTTGGTGTTAGTCAAACGTTACCTGCCATCTTTGGTGAAAATGTTGCCTTACTTGCCAATGGTGCAGAATTCTGCTGGCAATGTTATGGATGCTACAGTACAAGACCCTTGGGTGCGGCGACTCATCGATTTAGAATGCTTTTTGCTGTCGGGTTTAAAAGCACATGGGACAATTGCTCCAGAGTTAGCTTTTATGTTAGGCGAACGCTCCCGTGCTGGAGTCGAGTATCCGGTTGGGGGTAGTGGGGCAATTGTTCAAGCTTTGGTGCGGGGTTTAGAACGCTGGGGTGGAAAGTTGCGTTTAGGATGCCACGTTGAGCAAATTTTGGTGGAATCTGGCAAAGTGATTGGTGTGCAGTCGCGTAATGGCGATATCCTCAAAGCACCTATAGTGATTTCTAATGCAAGTATCTGGGATACTTACAATCATTTGTTACGCCCCGAAGATTTACCTGCAAATTATCGCCAAGCAGCTTTAGAAACACCAGCCGTTGACAGCTTCATGCACTTGCATTTAGGTATCCGTGCTGAAGGCTTAGAAAATCTCACAGGTCATCATGTAGTAGTCCACGATTCTCAGCAGGATATAACTACCCCAGGAAATACCTGCATGATTTCAATTCCCAGCGTATGGGATGCAACTCTTGCGCCAACAGGACATCATGTAGTTCATGCCTATACCCTCGAATCATACGCCGGATGGGAAAGAAATGACGGCTATGAAGAAAAGAAACAACACAAAGCCCAATCTTTATATCGCGCTTTAGAGAAGATTATCCCCGATATCCGGGAACGTGTCGTGGTGGAACTAATTGGTACACCCCTAACTCATGCTCATTATCTCCGAAGATATCAGGGAACTTATGGCCCAGCGATCGCCGCAGGTAAGGGAATGTTTCCCAGTACACATACCCCTATACAAGGTTTATATCGCGTCGGTGATAGTACTATGCCAGGAATTGGTGTGCCAGCAGTGGCGGCGTCTGGTATTTTGTGTGCGAATACTTTAGTCAAGATGCATCAGACAGAGGCGTTGTTAGAGGATGTTTGAAAAGTCCTCTTATCAGTAGCAAAACGTTTTAGATCCCCCTAAATCCCCCTTAAAAAGGGGGACTTTGATTCCGGTTCCCCCCTTTTTAAGGCTACCGTGTACACACAAGTCTTTGAGAGTTGCCCCACAGACTTTTGATCCCCCCAACCCCCCTTTCCAAGGGGGGCTAAAATCCCTCAAAGTCCTCCAATTTATCGGAGGATAATGACGGATCTACAATGATTTCGGTTTAGTACACAGATGTGTGTACACCGTAGCCTTTTTAAGGGAGACTTTGATTCCGGTTCCCCCCTTTTTAAGGGGGGCTAGGGGGGATCGATTGCAATATTTCGTACTTCTCAGACATCCTCTTAAAAATGAGGTTTAGGGTTTAGGGGTGATTAAACCCTCTATCTGCTCACATACACTATCAAACTGATTTAAAACTTGACTATTTGTAAACCTAATAATTTTTAAACCATAGCCTTCTAGAATTCTTGCCCTCTCTATGTCATAGTCTTTACCTTCATCTGTAAAATGGCTATCCCCATCAATTTCAATCACTAGTTGTAAAGTAGGACAATAGAAATCAACTATAAAATAATTAATTGGTCGTTGCCTTAAAACCCGAAATTGAAAATTCCTCAAATACTCACACCACAGCTTTTTTTCTGCTGGAGTCATGTTTTTGCGAAGTTCTTTTGCTCTTTCTACAAGCTTTGGATTGTAAGGTAAATGGAAATCGCTACTTTTAAGGTTGTTTGTCATAGTTTCTAGCGTTTATCCCTTTAAACTCCTTAAAAAATTATGAAATAAAATTAAAGTCCCCCTTTTTAAGAGGGGAACCGAAAAAACATCTATCAAAGTCTCCCTTTTTAAGGAAACCGGAAAAACATCTCTCAAAGTCCCCCTTTTTAAGGGGGATTTAGGGGGATCGAGATATGTGCAACTTCACATTAAATTGATATTAAAGGGGATTTAGGAGGATCGAATGACTTGTGTTTACACCGTAGCCTTTTTAAAGGAGGTTGGAGGGATAAACCAGTGCTTAAAATTACAGCCAACCACTTTTCAGACAACCTCTTAAGCAGATGACGATCGCTCCTTATATCTGCTTACAAATAGAGCGATGCCAAAGGCAAGCCCTCCGGGTTCAGCAGTTGCTTCAAGTCGGGGAACCCGCCCAACGCACTGCTTCACCGCTATGCGTCTACGCTAACATTATGCAGTTAAACGATTATGGTAAAACAACAGAGCTTTCCTTACCATTGTTGTTTGCATCATTCAAGAGTGTAACTGTACTCTCTGATGAGGATTGAGATTTGCTTGAACGGCGTGATGAACTCTTGCGTTGCTTACCTCCCGCCTGGACATATTGCAAACTATCTTTGCCATAATTGGTTGCGACACTCATTAACATCTTTTCCGAATAGCTGTTTAATTCTTCTTCAGTTAGAGAGAGGCGACCTGCCATTTCATCCAGGGTAGAGAGTAAAGTGTTGTAAGTTGATAGCTGAGTTTGCAAAGTTTGAATACGTTTGTCGTAGTCTGTCAAATTCAATCCCCTGCCAAAGTCTAGTGTCGGGCTAATTGATCGCATTCCAGAAATTCGCCGTAGAGCTTTTTCAAGAGTCGGTGAACTGCGTTTTGGTCTTACCATAAGATGCGCTCCTGAAGAAAATCAGAGTATTACTGCGTATACTCTAGCCAATGCAACAATAAAACCCTATGAGAAATAATTCGGAAAAAATTAACTGCAAATCGACATTAATCTGATTATTTTTAGTTGGTTATACTGAAATTTTTAAAAGGAGCGTCTTCAAAGTCGTGTTGAAAGACTTCAAAGTCGTGTTGAGAGTCTTCAAAGTCGTGTTGAAAGACTTCAAAGTCGTGTTGAAAGACTTCAAAGTCGTGTTGAGAGTCTTCAAAGTCGTGTTGAAAGACTTCAAAGTCGTGTTGAGAGTCTTCAAAGTCGTGTTGAAAGACTTCAAAGTCGTGTTGAGAGCCTTCAAAGTCGTGTTGAAAGGCTTCAAAGTCGTGTTGAGGTATTAAATAATGGGTTTCCCTAGCTTAACCCGACCTTGGGCGAAGGCGATCGCACTTACCAAATTGTTTTGATGTGTGGATAGTTGAAAATTTTTTGATCGCAGGTCATGAGTTCTATATTGCGGCGGTAGGCGATTGCAGCAATAATGCGATCGGCTGGATCTTTGTGGAAGTCGCCGGGTAATTGAGTGCTGGCGATTGCATCCAGTGGATCAAGTGGTTCTATGGTGATTCCAGGTCGAGTTTTTGCAATTGCAAACCATTCATTGACGGCAAGGGGGAGTGGTAGTTTTCCTGCACTATGCTTGACTGCAATTTCCCAAACAGAAATGGCAGAAACCATGAGCGCGTTTTGGTTTTCGCCTATGGTTAATAGGGTACGGCCACGGTGGGAAAGCTGTTCTGGAGTATGGAGCCACCAAAGCCAAGCATGAGTGTCGAGTAAAATCATTGTTCCAAAGCATCCCATAATTCAGGCATGGGTTCGTCAAAATCTGGAGGAATAGTAATGGGGATTCCGCGTAGGGGATGCTCAGGGTTGCGATCGCGGGTTAAATCAAGTTCGTCAGGGGATCGGGATGGCTGTGATGCTGAAGGCACTGTCAGGCTTTGAGCCAAAAGTTGAAGGATGCGAATCCTTTGGGCTAAATCGAGGCTGAGGAGTTGCTGCTCTAGTTCTTCAATGCTCATAGCTTCGCGCCTCATGGCTGTGTTATTTATTTTAGCTGAAACAGTAAGAAGCCTCTCGCCTACGCGAAGGGAAGCGATCGCACTCTAGGCGAAGGTACTTCAAAGTCATGTTGAAGTACTTCAAAATCATGTTGAGGTACTTCAAAGTCGTGTTTAAGTATTAAATGATGAGTTTCCCTAGCTTAACCCGACCTATAGCGAAGGCGATCGCACACTTGTTCAGGATGTGTAAAAATACGTTAGCGGAGCTTAACGAAGCGATCGCATCATTCATGTTATTGCAATTATCAGTAAATGTAGGGTGTGTTGTCGCCAAGCGCAACGCACCATCAACGATTCTAGGCGATAACTTCGTTAAGCTCCGCTAACGCATTGCCAATCTATAAATATAGCGGTTCTCAGTTGGATGCAATACAAATTATATCGTCGCGTGTAGGGGCACGGCATTGCCGTGCCCCTACGAGTGTATTGGACTCAACTTAGGTCTTAGGCTGCTCAAAGTGCGATCGCCTATGGCAGCGGGAGCGCGATCGCATGAGTTAAACATTGTTCATAACCACAAACGCAACATTTTTACAGCAGTTTTCACGTATTTGAACCACATCTACCATAGGGAACGCTGCTGTGCCATTATTTACAGACTAATTGCCGTAATTTAGAATACCTTGATATTATTTGGCTAATAGTTCAGCAATTTCGCTCATGACTGAGAAAGAACTGCTACAGGTAATTGAACAAGCGGCAATAGAGGGTGTAACAGAACTTGACCTCTCTGGTAATGAGTTAACGACTTTACCGCCTGAGATTGGCAAGCTAACTCAACTAAAAAAGCTAATTCTCGGCAAATACCTATATGACGAAGATGGTGATTTCGTCGGTACTATTGGTAACAACCTGAGCGCTTTACCTGTAGAAATTGGATTACTCAATCAACTTGAAGAACTTCAGGTTGTTGGTAATAGTTTAACTAGTCTGCCAGCGGAAATCGGACAACTGGTCAACTTGCGATCGCTCGACCTCTACAGTAATCAACTCAGCAGTCTGCCAAGCGAAATTGTCCAACTGGTGAACTTGCAATCGCTCGGCCTGGGCGAGAATCAACTCAGCAGTCTGCCAGCGGAAATTGTCCAACTGGTGAACTTGCAATCGCTCGACCTGGGCGGTAATCAACTCAGCAGTCTGCCAAGCGAAATCGGACAACTGGTCAAGTTGCGATCGCTCGATCTGGAATACAATCAACTGAGCAGTCTGCCGAGCGAAATTGTTCAACTGGTCAACTTGGAATCGCTCTACCTCGAAGGCAATCAACTAAGCAGTCTGCCGAAGGAAATTATCCAACTAGTCAACTTGCGATCACTCAATCTCAGGGGTAATGGCTTAACTAGTCTGCCGAGCGAAATTGTTCAACTGGTCAACTTGGAATCGCTCTACCTGAGTAGCAATCAGCTGAGCAGTCTGCCGAAGGAAATTGTCCAACTAGTCAACTTGCAATCGCTCTATCTCAGCCGCAATCAACTGAGCAGTCTGCCGAAAGAAATTGGGCGTTGCATAATAGAGGGATGAGTTGAGGTTGTCTACTGTGCAATGTCCATACTGTGGATCTACGGAAATTAGGAAAAACGGAAAGCGAAGAGGTAAACAAAATCACATTTGTACCAACTGCGATC
>JAESGN010000290.1_pt1 | contig 70840 bp, 64 predicted proteins | sample 9269731 | NCBI WGS metagenome assembly JAESGN01 (sample SAMN15720683, study PRJNA650826) | algae metagenome | isolation source: Mojavia pulchra JT2-VF2 and co-occurring heterotrophs from desert soil | place: USA: Cadiz Valley, Joshua Tree National Park, CA | collected 1998-06-08
TCTTTTAGAGCTTGTTGTAGCTGTGTGACTTGTTCCGTCGTTAAAAAGTTCTTGGCTGGTGGTGGCATAGCTGCTTTGAAACGGCTTCGTCTTATTATTATGCAACTTAAGTGCCGATTAGCTTAGAGAGTGACTGGTAGAGATATGTTTGGTAGGAAGAATCATCGCTCGAACACCTCGCACTTCTCAAAGAGATAGTACAGCACTGCTAAACCAGCAGCTCGTAGCTCATAATCTAGACTACGATTGCAAGAAAACTCATGCAAAGCATCCAATAGAGCATTTCCCTTTAATCCTGTTGCTCGAAGGTTGTGGTACTCTCTAGCAAATCCTGCCTTTAGTTTTTCTGGAAAATCAGGAATTACATTAACCATATTCTCAACAAATTTGCCAACCATTCTTGCTTGAATAACACCGCTCGTCAGTCTAGATTGAGCAGAGCCAGTCAATTCATTTTTAGACATTTTGATAACTACTGGAACAACAGTATAGCTTTCATCAAATTCTACGGGCATACTAAGGATTCCGTCAGTCACCATATCTAACTCTCTAAATGTAATGTTTGCCATTGCATTAACAAGTAAATCTTGCTCTTGTTGAGAATTTGATAAAGAATCAAGCTCGTTTTTATATTCCTTAATTCTACCTTTTACTTCCTCAATATGCTTTTTTAATTTTCTTTTTGGTTGTGTTTCTTGAGTAAGGCGTAAATCATCTTCCAACTCCTTGAGTAGCATATAGTCTTCATCTATATGTTCTTTTAAATCTTGTTTTCGTTGCTGATGCAAATCCACAATTACTCTCCCTTAAATCGCATCATCAACGCTTGCAAAGCAGCTTTTAAATTTATTCCTGTTCCTAGTTCTAATTCACCTTCATAGTCCAAAATAAAAGGAATAATAGGTATACCAACTTTCAATCTGTGCTTGAAATCTAATTCAGGGGCATTGATTACTTCCGCTAAGGCTGCTTGGCTAGGAGGTAAAGCAGTACCGTTTTGTTGTAATATAGTTATATTTTGCTGTATTAATTGTAAAATCAGCTGCATTTCTCTCTCTGGCACTTGGTCAGTTTCTATTGCATCTAAAACAGTAGAAATCATAACCATTTGAGATTGATCTAATTGTTCGGTTATGGCTGAAATTATGTTCTGTTCACCAGCGTTATAACGAGCTAATAGTCCTTGACGCAAGTGATTAATGTTTTCATAAATAGCCTTCTGACCAGCAGATAATCTATCTAATCTGGTGTTCATTTGTTGCAACTCGATAGCTACATTCTGCATTTGTACATTTGATTCACCAATTATCTGCATTCGCAATTCATCATATTCCTTTTGATAACGATTAGCTGATTCGTGCAATTGGTCAATTTCTCGTCTGTACTTAGCCTTGCGACGTGGCTCATCTTCATACCGCAATGAATCTTCATACTCTTTGAGCAAATCTTGGTCTTGTCTAATGTTGTCTTCTAAATGTTGGAGTCTTAGGTCGAAGTTTGAAGGCATCACTGTCTAAGAGTTATTACGTTAGCTTAAGTATGAAAATTACTGTAGCACTTTAGACCTAAAATAGTAAAATACTGAATTATCATAGTCAAATTAAAAAATAACCTCAGTATTTAAAACGTAAAAAATCCCTACCCTCTTTTAAAATGGGCAGGGATATAATATCTCTATTACATAGAATATTAATGCACTAACTCGATCGCTCTTTTCGTCAACGCCTCCGCAGTCAATCCATTAAACGCCATCAACTCACCAGCGCTAGCTGTAGTTTCCCCACGCTTCCATGCAAAAGTATCGCGCTTAGAATTACTCCGCAACATAATTGCTTCTAGCATCGCCGGCGCACCACCAGTAACACCAATTAGCGCATCTCCATCAAACAATTCAGCAAATTTCGCATCATCCAAGAAACCATCATCGGGTTCTGAACAAGTTTCCCACGCAGTATCATCAGGACGATACAAACGGCGGGGATTAATAACAGAAACTATCTTCGCACCAATACCTTCAGTTTCCAAAAATGCTGCTGCTTCAAATACTGGCATTAATGTCATATCGCCAATAACAGCAAAGACAACTTGTTTATCACCTGGAACTTCATGCAATACAACTGCACCATCGCGTAAACCTTGACGAGTTTGTTCTAATGTAGTGCGAATTGGTAAGGGTGATTTACTTGCAGTAATGACAATTCCCTTATTTTTAGTTTTCAATGCCCAGTCATAACAAACTTGGATACTGTTAGCATCGGGAGGGAATAATGGAAATACATTGCCATTTCGCATCAAAGAAGCAAAGTAAGCTTCAATTTCGGGACGTTGGTGAGTCCAACCGTTACGTCCTTGCTCTAATGCGCCAGCAGTAAATAAAGTAATTGTTGAGGGAGTTCGACGGCGCAATTCTGCCATTGCTTGGGTTACAGTTTGCCAAATTGGTAATCCGTTGATAGCAAAAGATTCGTAGGAACACCACAAAGTTCTTGCACCCATCAATGACAAACCAGCAGCTAAACCTGCACAAGCATCTTCACTCAATGGTTCATAAACTTGTCCGTTTGGCGCTTGATTATATAAGTCGTCGGTTGTGGGGTGAATAATTTTCAATGCTTGGTTAATATTGGCAATTCCTGATGCTTCGTTTCCATCGGCGTTAGTAACTAGGAAATTTGGATCTTTTTTCCCCACAATTCCTACTAATCGTCCCATTGCTGTTGTAGAAACTTTTGGTTCACCACCTACTGCATATTCTTCTAAAGGTAATCCGCCTAAATCTGGTAATGGTAATTCAAATTCTGTCACCACTGTTTTAGCTGCGGGGCCACCACCAGCGCGTTCTGCATTTGTCCGCACAATTTGCCAAGCTTCAGCAGGTAAAGCACGTTCTTTTAAAGCAGCGACAATATGAGGAGCATCCAACGTATCTTTAGGATAGAGGTTATGAGATTTTGCACCTCTGGCGTGGACTCCTGCACCTTTGAGTTGTTTAATGATAAAGACGGTAAGTTTACCACTCAAGGCAGAACGCGCTGCTTTATCTACACCTGAAAGTACGGCTTTGGTGAAGGCTAGCCGTTGCTCGAAAGAAAAGGCAGTACTATCGACATAATCGCCACCTTGGTTTTGATCGTCAAATTCTTTGGCATCGACTAATACGACTTCCTCAAAACCGTTACCTTGCCAGTATGCTGTCATTTGTTCGTTGGTTTTGAGGGAAACCATACTGTGGTGTTCTTGGCTGTAACCGTTCCACACCAGCACTGGCAAGAAATTGGTGGAATTTGGATAAGCCGTATGAAAGTGAGCCATCGAACTCATGATATAAGGTTCACCTAGTCCACCATCACCAACAGTGAAAGGGAAAAGCTTATCTTTGTGCAGCAGTGCAGCTGACATGGCGAAGTGCTGTCCTTGTCCCAAAGGGCCAGCAGGTGCGAGAATACCGGGTATGTAACCGGAGAGATGCCCCAAGAGTCCATGCTTTTCTCGGAAGCGATCGCGCAATTGTTGAACGGTAAAAATACCCATATCCTCTAAAGAGCGATCGAGGAACATCGCACTATAAAATCCAGGGGCGTGATGACCCACTTCCGTAATAATGTTTTTGTACCCTAACATGACCAAAGCCGCATAAGCTTCCGCTTGGCTAGCAAATCCACCAGGGTGTCCAGAGGCTTTACTACCTGTAACTTGTAGCGTCAGGTAACGTAATGCATCGGCAGCAAGTAAAGTTTGATAGACGGCATTCGGTTCTGTAGGAGATGCGATCGCTACATTGCCCGATTCTATAGCAGGCGTTGCACCATAGGTTTCAAAACCCGGTAGCGCTTGACCAAAATATTGAATTCCTTCACAAAAATTGGGAAGCGCTGAGGATGCCTTGGGGGTGATTGCTGTCATGCTGAATACCTTAAAAGGATGAGGAGAAACTGTAGATGCTCGTTCAAATTAACAAAAATTTTACAACTTTCAGGTTGTAACAGTTGATTACTCTTTTGCAACCTAAAGATAAAAACCTCCAATAGTAATTCCAAAAAATTTAATTTTCTTCCTTAAGTTTCATAGGCAAAAAAGAATTACTCCAGCAAACAGAGCTTTATGAAACTGCCAAATGGCCCCCAGTCCCCAGCGATTGTACAGATGCTTCAATGGATCTTCAGACCAATGCCGTTCATGACAGATTGTGCCAAGCGCTATGGTGACATTTTTACTCTGCAATTAAATCCACCTATTGTCTTTGTCAGCAATCCCCAAGCGCTACAGCAAATTTTGACCAGTGATACTAAGGAATTTGAAGCTCCTAATGACTGGAACACTGTATTTGAACCGATGCTAGGGAAGAATTCTGTGATTACAGTTAGTGGTGAAGTACATCGCCGTCAACGCCAATTATTAATGCCGCCGTTTCACGGTGACAGAATGCGAACCTACGGACAGGTGATTAACGATGTTACAGAGCAAGTAATTAGCCAATGGCAGATAGGTAAACCCTTCTGTGTGCGCTCGGCTATGCAAATCATTACCATGCGGGTGATTATGCAAGCCGTATTTGGATTATACGATGGGCCCCGCGCTCAAGAGTTAGAGGAACTTTTGGCAGCAATGCTAAATGAAACTTCCCCCTTAAGGGTAGTTGAACTTTATTTCCCTGCTCTCCGCCAAGATTTTGGCCCCCGTAGTTCTTGGGGAAGATTTTTGCGCCGCAAACAGCGAGTTCACCAACTCCTTAACGAAGAGATTCAAGAACGGCGAGACAATCCCGACTCATCGCGTACAGATATTCTCAGCTTACTCATGGCTGCGCGTGATGAAGCAGGTGAAGCCATGACCGATGCAGAGTTGCGTGATGAATTGATGACTCTGTTGACAGCCGGACACGAAACCACTGCGACAGCCCTGACGTGGGCATTGTACTGGATTCATAAGTTGCCTTCAGTACAGCAAACGCTATTACAAGAATTAGATAGTTTGGGTAATAATCCAGACCCCACCAGCGTTTTTAAATTACCCTACCTTAATGCTGTTTACTGTGAAACCTTGCGGATTTATCCAGTAGGGATGCTGACTTTTCCACGGGTAGTCAGAACACCCGTCTCCTTGTGTGGTTACGAACTTGAATCAGGCACAGTCGTACTTGGTTCCATCTATCTCACCCACCAACGAGAAGACTTATACCCAGAACATCAACAATTTAAGCCAGAACGCTTTTTAGAACGTCAATTTTCTCCCTATGAGTTTTTGCCTTTTGGTGGTGGTGCTAGACGCTGTATTGGTATGGCATTTGCTCAATTTGAAATGAAGGTGGTACTAGCCAAAATCTTATCCACTTGGGAATTAGCACTAGTTGATCATGGTGATGTACGACCTCAACGCCGTGGTTTGGTGACAGGGCCAAATCGCAGCATTCAAATAGTTGTAAAAAATCCGCATCGCATGAAATCTCATACTCTAGAATCAAGTACAATTTAATTTTTAAGCAGTTGATGGGTACTGAAAATACCCATCAACCTATATCTCTACATTTTGATAGATTTTTCTTAGCTTGATATTGCTCAAAATCAAGGTTTAGCTAATATGCAATCGAGCCAAAATAAAGATTAAGTAGATAGTATTCTTTATATCTATGCGTCATTAATTATTACTAAACTAAAAAAATACTAAGATATAAATACTAAAAAACAGGTTTTAATTTTAAATTTATTCTTTTATCCTCCGAGTTGTATATACCGTACTATAGATACACTCCTAAGCCTCCAAGGTCTAAATTGAGTAGGGAAGAGGATACAAGGAGTATAGAAATTCATGCCAGATAAGCACAGCTTGGAGGAAGAATTACTAGCACAAGCAGCAGAAAACAGGCTAACCGACCAGCTGGACGAGGTAGAAAAAATAGACGTAGATGTGAAAACCGATCTATTTAAAATAGTTCAAGGGGAGGTAGATGAGGTTTCGCTGACTGGCCAAGGTCTGGTATTTCAACAAGATATCCGTGTACAGGAAATAAAAATACAAACAGATAGCTTTGCTGTCAATCCTTTAAGTGCTCTTCTTGGTCAAATCGAACTGAATGAGCCAGTAAATGCGATCGCCCGCATTGTAATGACTGAAACGGATATTAATCGTGCCTTTTCCTCAGAGTTTATTCAAAGCCAGATGCAAAGCTGGGACTTGAATGTAGAAGGCGAGATTGTAACTTTCAACCTAAAACAGATCCAATTATCCTTACCCGGTAACGGTAAAATCGAATTTAGGTTAAAAGTGATGTTAACAGAAAGGGGAAATAGTCGTCCGTTAGGATTTACAGCAATCATTCGTCCACCTCTTCATCCCCAACCTTTGTTACTGGAGAGTTTTAATTGTACTGAGGGAGAGGGTCTGTCAATCGAGACAATCACAGCATTAATGCAGAAGCTCAAAGAATTACAGAATTTACCATATTTTGAATGGGACAATACTTTATTACGTATAAAAGATATGCAGGTACAAAAGGAAAATTTAATTCTTTTAGTAGAAGTTAATATGAAGCAAATACCTTCTTCATAAACTATTTTTTTATTTATTTAATAGTAAAACAGATAGTCAGCCCAAGATTTACTCACTATAAGTGTTGTAATTTTTTTCAAGTTTTGTAAAATTAGCAATCTATTCAATTACAAAATTCCAAATATGCAAGAGTACGATGTTGTAATTATTGGCGCAGGACATAATGGGTTAGTTTGTGCTGCTTATTTGCTGAAAGCAGGCTATAGTGTCCTCTTATTAGAAAAACGTTCTGTTCCGGGTGGTGCGGCGACAACTGAAGAATGCATACCGCAAGAAGCCCCAGGATTTAAATTTAACTTGTGTGCTATTGACCACGAATTTATACATTTAGGGCCAGTTGTTGAAGAATTAGAACTAGAAAAATACGGTTTGGAATATCTGGAGTGTGATCCAGTTGCGTTCTGTCCTCATCCTGATGGTAAGTATTTTTTAGCTCACAAATCTGTAGAAAAAACTTGTGCAGAAATTGCCCGTTACAACGAACGTGACGCTAAAAAATACGCAGAATTTGTAGACTACTGGCAGCGGGCAATAGGTGCAATGATTCCCATGTTTAATGCACCACCGAAATCAATTATAGATATCGTCGGTAACTATGACATTACAAAACTGAAAGATTTATTTTCAGTAATTGGTTCGCCCAATAAAACGCTGGACTTTATTCGCACCATGTTAACCAGCGCCGAAGATTTACTCAACGAGTGGTTTGATGAAGAGTTTCTCAAAGCACCCCTAGCTAGACTAGCAGCAGAACTTGGCGCGCCGCCATCACAAAAAACCATTGCCATTGGTGCAATTATGATGGCAATGCGTCACAACCCTGGTATGGCTAGACCTCGCGGTGGTACTGGCGCACTTGTACAAGCTTTGGTGAATTTAGTTACAAGTAAAGGTGGCGTTATTCTCACAGACCAGCATGTTGAAAAAGTATTGATTGATGATAACAAAGCTGTTGGAGTAAGGGTTGCTGGTGGCACAGAATATCGGGCTAAATACGGTGTTATTTCTAATATCGATGCCAAGCGGTTGTTCTTACAAATGACTGATAAAAGCGATATTGATGCAGCCGACCCAGATTTATGGGAGAGATTAGAACGCCGCATCGTTAATAATAACGAAACTATCCTGAAGATAGATTTAGCTTTAGACGAGCCGCTGCATTTTCCATACCATGAACACAAAGATGAATATTTAATTGGGTCTATTTTGGTTGCCGATTCCGTCGCTCACGTGGAACAAGCTCATAGTAAATGTAGTTTAGGAGAAATTCCTGATTCTGACCCATCAATGTATGTGGTAATGCCTAGTGCCCTTGACCCAACCTTAGCACCACCAGGCAAACACACTGTATGGATTGAGTTTTTTGCCCCATATCAAATAGCAGGTGCAGAAGGCACAGGTTTGAAAGGTACTGGTTGGACAGATGAATTAAAAAACAAAGTTGCCGACAGGGTAGTTGATAAGTTAGCGACATACGCACCAAATGTAAAAAATGCAACTATTGCCCGTCGTGTAGAAAGTCCGGCGGAATTGGGCGAAAGATTAGGTGCATACAAAGGGAATTATTACCACATTGATATGTCTCTTGATCAAATGGTATTTTTCCGTCCTTTGCCAGAAATAGCAAACTACAAAACACCAATTGATAATCTATTTTTAACTGGCGCAGGAACACATCCAGGTGGTTCAATCTCTGGTATGCCGGGACGCAACTGTGCGCGGGTGTTTTTACAGACAAAACATCCTATTGCCCAGACTTTGAAAGATGCAAGAGATTCAATTAAGTCTACTGTCGGCTCGGTGTTTGGAATTATTTAAACTTTGTTTTGTACAGTAATTACTGTATGGAGTGTGCCTTGCCTGGCAGTGCTGAATTTGCCGGGCAAGGCAAATTTTTTGTTCACATTGAGTAAATAAAATTATAAATAATAGAAATAATGGTTTATGTACTCCGGATAATGCACCATTAACTTACCTATATTGCTACTCGACTTTCAAAAACTAAAAAGTAAAATAATATGGTTTATACTGTTTAACTTTCCATTTTTTCATGATGTCGCTAACTACTAAATATGAGTGCTGAAACTGTTACTCTTCAGATACCCGAAATTCTCTATCAACGCCTAGTAAATACTGCCCATGCTACCCAGCGTCCTTTGGAAGAAGTAATGAATGCTACACGCTTTACAAGTAGGTAATCCTCCTGCTTGGGATGATGTACCAGAGGAATTTCAAGCTGACCTTGCAGCATTGGATAAGTTAGACAACAATACTTTATGGCAGATTTTTCATAGTCATAAAACAGCCGCGGATATGAAACGATATAACATCCTGCTTGAGGACAACTCTAACGGTAAGCTTGCTGAAGCAGAATGTTTAGAGTTGATGTCAGTGCGACATGATGCTGACCTGTTCATGCTATGTAAAGCCCAAGCAGCAGTGTTACTCTGCTGGCGGGGATATAATGTAGCAGCCACTTGAGTTCTATTTAAATCTGCAACAAGTTAGCGATCGCCTGCGGCAGTGGTAGTACTATCACAACTAACAAAGCCATTGACAATAAACCTAAAATGTCACGTTTGTTATCCAGTTCTGTGACATCGTTCAAAGCAGGTTCATCAATCAATGGGATGAATAATAAGATGATCGCCCAAAATAAAAATTCTCGCTGAATCAAAGCAAGTAGTAGCAGCAACAAGCGAGCAATTTGACCAATTGCTATTGCGGTTCGCTGTCCAAACATTGCGTGGATAATATGACCCCCATCTAGTTGTCCTACTGGCATCAAATTTAATGCTGTCACGATTAGCCCTAAAAAGCCAGCTACTGCAACTGGATGTAAGTCAATAGCCGATTTTGACGTTAACAGGCTCCCTAGTGCTAATTTTGAGAGTAGCGCTAACAAGATGGAATATTTGGGATTGAGAGCATCAGGGTTCAACAGTCCTGTTTGTTCAGTTAGGGGAACCACATCAGAATGAGCCAAACCCCATATTAATAAAGGTAAGGTGGCAATAAAACCCGCAATTGGCCCAGCAATACTAACGTCAAATAGAGCCTTACGGTTAGGAATAGGACTACGCATTTGAATAAATGCGCCAAAGGTTCCTAAGAAAAAAGGCATGGGGATAAAGTAGGGCAGCGTTGAGCGAATTTTGTAGAACCTGGCTGTTAAATAGTGACCAAGTTCGTGGATACCCAAAATAGTCATTAGCCCTAAAGCATAGGGTAATCCTTGAAGGAAAACACTTGGATCAGATTGTATTGCCTTGGAGTCAACACCAGCAATTTTTGCCCCCACCAAGGTAGTAGTTACCAAAGTCGCTAATACCAGCAAGAGTGCTAATCCTGGTCGCGTTAAATTTTCTGGTTTGCTGGCGTTTACTTGTTTAGCAATTTGAGTATTAGGAACAAGCACAAAGAAAGGTTTGTTATTAACCCCTTCTTGAAAAATCAGCAGAAAGCGATCGCCAAATTGTGCTTCAATATTAGACTTGATCTGCTGATAAGCTTTGCTTGAGGTAGTTCGTAACTGACCCTTACAGATAACCGCTTGCGGTCGGTACTCAATGTTTTGGATGTAGTATACAGACCAGGGAAAACAATTTCGCAGCTGGGTTTCTTCCGTTGGTTCAATGGGACGCACTGTTACTGGTTCTGCGGTAGGATGGATAACCGATTGGGATTCCGGCGTTTGGGGTTCAGTCTGTGTATCTGTTGATACTGGACGCCCCCATTGAAACAACAGCCAGTATAACAGAAGGCAGATGATTGATGACCAAAGGATCAATGACGGTGGCGGAGGTTGTTTCTCCCCATAAAGTAGCGTCCATCCGGTCAACAAAAAGGCAGGTGTCATTAAAACCAGCCACAAAAGCCAGACTGGAGTTCGGGTGCTGTGAGCGACGATACGCTGCACCATTAGATAAGTAGCTAGTCCCAATAGGAGGAGAAACCAAAATGTCATGTGATCTTCAGTAATTTTGACAAAATATCCTACCTGTAGTGTCAGCACCACAGCTTTCGCTACAAGCCAGACTATAAAATCTCAATTTTTTTTCAAAACGGTTAACAGCGTTTGTAAATTCTAAAGCTTCAAAGCTTCAGCAGTTGAACTCTGTAACCAGATTGTCTACAACTCCTCAATTTCGGTTTTTTCTCATGTGCCCCTTACCGCAACAGCCAAGTCATACAGCTAAGCCACCACGGGCTGTGCTAAACAGCATTTTTGCCTTTCCACCCAATCGGGACACATTAGGGGGAACCTCTTACTTTATTGTAAGAAATGAAGGCAATATCCTGATAGACTGCCCTGCCCTAGAGCAGATAAATCTGGATTTTTTGCGATCACATGGGGGTGTACGCTGGTTATTTATCACTCATCGTGGTGCTATTGGCAAGACAGCAGAAATTCAGCCAACCTTTGGCTGCGAGGTTTTAATTCAAGAACAAGAAGCTTATTTATTACCTGGGTTAACTGTAACCAGCTTTGGTCAAGAATTTACTCTCGATGCAGCCGCAAAACTGATTTGGACACCAGGTCATTCCCCTGGTTCATCTTGTCTATACTATAGTGACCTTGGGGGAGTATTGTTTTCTGGACGCCACTTAGTTCCTAACCAACACAGTGAACCAGTTCCATTACGAACAGCCAAAACCTTTCACTGGCCCCGACAAATTAAAAGTCTTCAGTACATTTTAGAACACTTTACACCAGAAACTCTTCAGTACATTTGTCCCGGTGCTAATACGGGTTTCTTAAGAGGCAAACGTGTGATTGATCAAGCTTATTCACGTCTCGCTTCTTTGGATTTACAGGCTTTACTTAAAATGCAAGCGCTTTTATGAAGGGGACTGGAAAGGGACAAGGGGCGGGGAGCACGGGAGCAGGGGAGACAAGGGGACAAGGGGAAAGAACCATGATTAACTCTTGCTCCTTGTTCCCCCATTCCCCATGCTCCTTGTCTTCTTTATCCAATGCCCAATGCCCAATACCCCATCCCTAATTACCAGCTCCCGCCACTACTGAGTTTTTCGTTAACAGTGCCATCGCTGCTTGGTATTGTTGATCTGCTTCTGTGGCAATCTGTTCACGGGTAATTGCTTCTTGGGTAATTATTTTGTCTGGTTTAATACCTAATTTATTGATATCTCGATGCTGCGGAGTTTCATACTTAGCAATTGTTACTGCCAAGCCAGAACCATCTGATAATTCAAATAAAGACTGAATTAAACCTTTACCAAAGGTAGTTTCGCCTACCAGTTGGGCACGACCGTTATCTTGCAGTGCGCCAGCAAGAATCTCACTAGCACTGGCAGTTCCTTGATTTACCAAAATTACTAAAGGATCATTCGTCAGTGCTGGGCCAAAAGCTTCAAAACTACCCTGAATGCCTTGCCGATTAACGGTGTAAACTATAGTACCAGAGTCTAGCCACAGGCGAGCGATTTCAATTCCCGCCTGTAATAGCCCACCAGGATTATTTCGTAAATCCAGAATGTAGGCAGCAGCATCTTTTTTTTCTAGACTAGTAATAGCGTGTGCCAATTCCATTGAGGCGTTGGCGTTAAATTGATTCAGGCGCAGGTAACCAATAGGTGTACCCTCTGGAGAAAAACGCAATTCTGATACTACAGGGTTAAGAGCGATGCGATCGCGTACTACCCTCATTTCGGTTTCTTCCCCGCCATCCCGTTCTATTAACAGGGTGACGAGACTGCCAATTGGCCCACGCATTTTAGCAGCAGCTTCGTCCAAAGTCAGATTTTCCGTGGAGATACCTTCGATTTTAACAATGCGATCGCGGGGCCTAATTCCGGCTTTATCTGCTGGTGAACCCTCTATTGGAGCTACGACTTGCAATTTGCCAGTCTGCGGGTCAAGAGCAATTTGCAAGCCTACTCCTGTTAGTTCTCCAGAAGTATTTACCTGCAAACTCCGGTACTGCTCTGGATCTAAAAAGCGGGTAAAAGGGTCGTCAAGGCTCTTGAGCATCTTCTGAATTGCTTCATAAGCTGCTTGGTGATTATTCAGCGGCTTTTCCAGAGCCTTTTGTCGCGCTACCGCCCAGTTTTGATGATTAAACGTCTCATCCAGATAAGTGCGATTAACAATTCGCCACACTTCTGATACTAATTTTTGTTCCTCCGTCAAAGCCGTGGCAGGTTGGATAATTGCACCCAACCCCAAGCAAAATGCCAACACTAGCGTAAATACCAGCCGAAAAACTCGTTTTTGCATGAAGAAGCCCATTATGAATTTCACCTCAGCCCAAATTGCCTAGAACTGCCCAGTTGCTTCGTGTTTGATGAAATCTATCTCTCGACTATGTTACTTTTTTTATAGAAGTGATGCATTGTTCTAATCAAGTTGTTAAGTCAGCAGATTTCATTGCATCCCACTCAACAAACGATAAGATCTACTTTGTGTCCACCTTTTTAGTGTTGGTTTGCAAAGAGAACGCAATACATTAAATGTTTACAGAGTGTTGAGTTTCTTAAAATTCTTATCACTCTGAAGCCTCAAAAGCAAACGAACCAATTCCTCTTTGCTGAAATCCCAAACTTGCTAGTTGGGAGATTTATCAACCGCAACCGAATTTTAGGAACTTGAGATTGTATGGCCAACGTCTACGACTGGTTTGAGGAACGCTTGGAAATTCAGGCACTAGCTGATGATGTCACTAGCAAATACGTTCCTCCCCACGTCAACATCTTCTACTGCTTGGGCGGAATTACCCTGGTTTGTTTTCTTATCCAGTTTGCCACTGGATTTGCCATGACGTTCTACTACAGACCAACAGTCGCCGAAGCTTACTCTTCTGTACAGTACATCATGACTGAAGTAAACTTCGGTTGGTTGATTCGGTCTATCCACCGCTGGTCTGCCAGTATGATGGTGCTGATGATGATTTTGCACGTCTTTCGGGTTTACCTCACAGGTGGTTTCAAAAAACCTCGTGAGCTAACCTGGGTAAGTGGTGTCATCCTGGCTGTAATCACCGTTTCCTTTGGCGTTACTGGCTATTCACTACCTTGGGATCAAGTAGGCTACTGGGCTGTGAAAATCGTCAGCGGCGTACCAGAAGCAATTCCCGTAGTTGGTGTTCTCATCTCTGACCTACTGCGTGGTGGTTCCAGCGTCGGTCAAGCTACTCTAACTCGCTATTACAGCGCCCACACATTTGTTCTGCCCTGGTTGATTGCGGTCTTCATGCTGTTCCACTTCTTGATGATCCGCAAGCAAGGCATTTCTGGCCCTTTGTAATCTCAGCCCAAGCGTAAAAAGGCAACAGCAGTCAGTTTTCAGATTGAGTTGTTTGTTTTAAACTTATGAACAATAAGAAGATGAAACATCAGCAACAAAACAACGAAGGCTTATATCTTTAAGCTGAAAGCTGTAGAAGCCCAGCCTGCGGAAAGCCGCAGGCTTGGGTTGCCTGATAGCTCATGGCTTTCACAAATGCTTTAATTCAACTTAAGCAGGAGAGCATATTTAAAAATGGCAACACAAAAAAAACCTGATCTCAGCGATCCTACGTTAAGAGCCAAACTCGCCAAAGGCATGGGCCACAACTACTATGGCGAACCCGCTTGGCCTAATGACCTACTGTATGTATTTCCCATCGTTATTATGGGATCGTTCGCTTGTATTGTGGCTCTAGCTGTGCTAGACCCAGCAATGAACGGTGAACCCGCAAATCCTTTTGCCACTCCATTGGAAATTTTGCCAGAGTGGTACTTGTACCCTGTATTTCAGATTTTGCGATCGCTTCCTAACAAACTCTTAGGGGTGTTAGCAATGGCTTCAGTACCTCTGGGACTAATCCTCGTTCCTTTTATCGAGAACGTCAATAAGTTCCAAAACCCTTTCCGCCGTCCAGTAGCAACCACAGTTTTCCTCTTTGGAACTCTCGTAACCCTATGGCTGGGTATTGGTGCTGCCTTGCCGTTAGATAAATCTTTGACCTTGGGACTGTTCTAAATTAGTCAAGTTGCTACAAAGCACTTTGACGCCTGTTAATTTCAAGAGCATGTACCGAAGTTATGATGTTTGACGACAAGCCCTCGCCTTTCCAGCGACTACAGCTGCCGTCACTCATACTTCTGAAAGATATGCTTTTCAGAAAAATCAACAGGCGTCAATTTTACTGAACCAGGTTGCATCTTGGATCTTTAGTTTTAGATTTAAAAGTTATTCCCAAATCTAAAATCATTAAAAGATCACAAACACCCGAATTTTCCACTTACTTATCACTTACTTAATATTCAAGTCAAGGTCAATGCTTAGCATAGTGCAGCAAGACCATCTGACGGTGAAGAGCGAACTAAAGCTCCTAAACCAGGTGCAACAATGGTTTGAGCAATTCTGTCTGCAACATTTGTCTCAACTTGGCTGGTCAGAGACCCAACTTTATCGTCTCAAGTTAGCATTAGCCGAAGGCTTTACTAACGCAGTGCGCCACGCTCACTCTGCTTTACCACCGGAAACAAGCATAGAGATTGAGGTGTGCTTATGGATTGACAGGCTGGAGATGAGAATTTGGGATTATGGGAAGCCTTTTAATCCTGATGCGATCGCAGAGCCAGAGCCAGGTACTCTCCAAATAGGAGGATATGGATGGTTTCTCCTCAGACGCTTGGCTGACCATGTTGTCTACGAACGTGGTTCCGATGGTAGGAATTGTTTACTGATAGTTAAATATGCTCTAGAAGGGCAGCATTAGAGGCACAGTATTTCCATATACGAGGAATTCAGTAAAGTGCTGAAAAACAAGTTTACAGGCATTTTCAAATGCGTGGAATCTAAGCCATTGTAGGGGAACAATATATTGTGCCCCTATGCGTGTGGTCTACTCAAGTGAAAAATGCGCTAAGTAATAAAGCTAACAAAAAAGCCAGCCATGTCTTCGTATTTTTGGAAATTTTTATACACGAGGGTGGCATTCAATCCTATGTAAAAGATATTTTTCGCGCTTATCAAGGATTAAGTTCAAACTATCAGGCAGAAGTATTTGTACTGCGAGATAGTTCAAATGATTCAAATCCACTAAAATCCGAAAATTTAAAATTTCATGGCTTTAAAAGCCAATCTCCCCAAATTGGGAGACTCAGAATGATAGCGGCGTTGCTTAAGTGTCTGCTTCAACAACGTCCCCAACACGTTTTTTGTGGACACATCAATCTAGCAATACTTGTACAAACTCTTTGCCAACCATTGGGTATTCCCTACACTGTCCTAACTTATGGTAAAGAAGTTTGGGAACCGCTCAAAAACAGAGAACGTAACGCACTCGCGTCCGCATCCGCAATTTGGACAATTAGCCGCTATAGCCGTGATCGCAGTTGCGCTGCCAATGCTATAGCCCCTAAAAAGGTAAAGCTACTTCCTTGTGCAATTGATGGGAATCAATTTACTCCTGGCCCCAAGTCACCAGCGTTGATGACAAAATACGGCTTAACTCATGCCAAAGTGTTAATGACTGTAGCGCGGCTGTGGCCAGGGGATATTTATAAAGGTGTGGATGTGACTATTCGGGCATTGCCAAAAATCATTGAGGTTTTCTCGGAAGTAAAATATTTAATCATTGGTCGCGGTGATGACCAACCGAGATTAGCTCAGTTAGCACAGGATTTAGGTGTAAGCGAACACGTTGTTTTTGCTGGTTTCGTTCCTACAGAACAGTTAATCGCACACTACCGCCTTGCTGATGCCTACATTATGCCTTCCCAAGAAGGTTTTGGCATTGTCTATCTAGAAGCGATGGCATGTGGAGTGCCAGTACTGTCTGGTGACGACGATGGTTCAGCTGACCCCTTGCAGGATGGTAAGCTGGGATGGCGAGTTCCCCACCGCGATCCGAATGCTGTGGCTAAAGCTTGTATAGAAATTCTTACAGGAAATGACCAACGTTGTGATGGGCATTGGCTACGAGAACAAGCGATCGCTAATTTTGGGATGTCAGCCTTGCAAAAACGTCTGCAAGAGCTACTTTGAAGGGCATTGGGCATTAGGCATTTATTATTTCTCCGTGTCCCCCTTCCCTCCTCATCCCAATTATTGACTATTAACTAAACTCGCTATCCTAGAAGGAGAGCAACACGAAATTTCAAAAATGAGCCTTAAATCTTTTCAATTGAATCTTGTAAATCTTCGCCCTTGGCTCACCTTGTTAGCAGTTACTTGGTTGCTAGCATCTTTAGGCTTGGGCTGGTTAGTTAATTCGTTGCTAATTATAGTTGGGTTGCTGTTATTGGCACCCGTGCTTGCGTTCTTTGGGTTTCGCTGGTGGCTAAAACGTAACTTAGTAGCCGATCGGTGTCCTGTCTGCCGATATGAATTTACAGGTTTAAATAATAGTCAGTTGCAGTGTCCTAGCTGTGGAGAACAGGTGTTAGTACAAAGTGGCCATTTTCGGCGCTTCACACCAGATGGCACAATTGACGTAACAGCAGTCGAAGTACCAGCGCAATCATTGGAAGATTAAAGGGAACAGGGAACGGGGTATGAGGGAAGCAGTATTTCTTCTATTCGTTGCTTGTGCTTCAAAGCGCTAGTTAGAAGCTCACGTCTAGCCCATTACTAAAGTTTGAAAGCGTCGGTCTTCCCGAATTTTGTCGAAATCAGAGTCAGTTTTTGCCATTTCTCGACATTCATCAGGATTGAGTTTGATTACTTGCTGCAAGTTCGCAATCGCTAAATCAGCGTTACTTAGTAAGCCGTAACAGCAAGCCTTGTTATACCAGGCTTCGTGTTTATCAGGTTTAATTAGTAATGCTTGATCGTAGGATGCGATCGCATCTTGATATTGTTCTAGATGCGTCAGTGCTAATCCTCGGTTATTCCAGGCTTCGTGTTTGTCAGGTTTAATTGATAATGCTTGGTCGTAGGATTTTACCGCATCCTCATATCTTCCCAAATTACGCAGAGCATTGCCCCGGTTGTACCAAGCTTCGTGTTTGTTAGGTTTAATTGATAATGCTTGGTTGTAGGATTTTACCGCATCCTCATATTTTCCTAAATTAAATAAGGCATTGCCGCGATTCTTCCAAGCTTTATGTTTGTCAGATTTAATTAATAATGCTTGGTCGTAAGATTTTACCGCCTCTTCGTATTTTCCTAAATTAAACAGGGCATTACCCCGGTTATTCCAGGCTTCATCTTTATCGGGTTTAATGGAAATTGCTCGGTCGTAGGATGTTATGGCATCTTCATATCTTCCTAAATTAAATAGGATATTGCCGCGATTGTACCAAGCTTCATGTTTGTTGGGTTCAATCAATAATGCTTGCTCATAGGAAGTTACAGCATCCTCATACCTTCCTAAATCACCAAGGGCATGACCCCGATTGTACCAGGCTTCCTCGTTGGGTTGAATCGCTAGTGCTTGATCGTAAGACGCGATCGCTGCTTCTAATTCACCCAAGTTCTTGAGAGAATTACCGCGGCTGTACCAACTGTAATTATCTTCGGGTTTAATAGCGAGTGCTTGATTATAAGATTCGATTGCCTCGGCAAATTGTCCTAAGTTTCGTAATGCATTGCCTCGGTTAACCCAGGCTTGATGTAAATTTGGTATAATTGCGATTGCTTGGTTATAGGATGTCAACGCCTCTTCATGTCGTCCTAAATTCCGCAGGGCAATTCCGCGATTGTTCCAAGCTTGATGTAAATCTGGTTTGATAGCAACCGCTTTGTCATAGGATGCGATCGCTCCTTCATGTTGTCCATCTTCATCTAGAACGTTACCTCGATAATACCAAGCTAAGTAATCATCGGGTTTAATTACTAACATTTTGTCGTAAGCGGCGATCGCATCTGCAAAACGTCCCAAGCGACTCAGTGCAATACCCCGATTACCCCAAGCTTGATAATAATTGGGTTGAATTTCTATCGTTTTATCCCAACAGGCAATAGCTTCTTGATGGTGGCTTAGTAGGGACATTTCCACACCAAAATTTAGTAGCAGGCGCTGCATTTCTGTAGGATGCTGATCCGCCAGCTTTAACATTAACTGAGTAAACGCTAAGGCATATTCTCTAGCTTCTATGTGAATACCCTTAGCTTCTATTTGCCCATCTCGCGGTTCCAGAATGCGTTCAGCATGAATTAAAAAGTTGATCGCAGCCTTAATTTGCCAACGATATCGCAACCGTTGCCAACAATTGCCACCTGCCAACATTCGTGCTGTCGCTTCTACTATAAAACGATATAGTGGGAGGTCGAATTGCCGTAGTAAATCTACTGCATCATAAATGTAGCGGCTAGCAGGGTATCTCTGGATTGATTCCTGATAGCGATTTCGCCATGTCTTTCCCAAACTTTCGCGGTAAGTGTCCGAATTTAAAGGTAAACCATCATTTCTGAGACGCTGAAGATTCTCGACTACATTTCTGAAAGTAGCATCGTTGCGTCTTGCCAATTCAGGATACTGTTGTGGCTGGGTGGGGATATTCGTTTTGGGGACAGTTACTGTTAACACATCAACAATTGCCTGATCTTCAGGTTCTGGCAATTCATAAAGCCGAAATTGCTGCCACAGCTTGGGATATTTTTCCCATTGCAGCTTTTCCCAAGCGCTTGTCTCCTCTAAAAAGTCTGGTTGCTTTTCATTACGCGCTGTAGCAATCACGCGGATTTCAGCTTTACCACAAAAATATTCGTATTTAGTTAAGGTATCGAGTAGTCGCTGTTGCAAAGGTACTGTAAACTTTTCTACCAGACTTTTTTCGGCTTCTGGTGATATCTCCTCATAACTGCGGAAGATTTTCTGATTGAGGTCATCTAAGAAAAACAATAACTTGCGATCGCCATCAATTGACCTTGGTAATCTAGCCGGAATATCCAGCCATTCATTTGGTTTCAGGTAAAGCACTGTCCAACCTGCTTGATTGAGATGCTTGGCCAATTCCGTTGCTTCCCGCGTTTTTCCCAGTCCGGTGCGCCCTACAATTAACACCCAACGATATTCCTCTAGCTGCTGTTGGAGTTCCCGGCGGATGTTGCGATTCGCTACCCGGTTTTGATAGGTGATATTGCGGTCTGCCAAGGGGTCTTTGTCATCACCGCCGAGAATGCGCTGCATCAAATCTGAACTTTGAGGTTTAATGACCTCAAAGGCAAAATTTTCCGCAGGAATGCGCCGCTGGCGTTGTCGCCACATCAGCCACCAGAAAAAACTGACAACGGCAGGCAAAATAGTAGGCAACCCGCCGGAAAGCAGGTTGTCAATAAATTCTTTATTTTCTGTATAGAAGTTGAGAATTGGCTCCAGAATGTTGAACACCCCTTGCTATACTCCAATTCAAAATTAAAAAATTCTTGGGTTTTGAATTTAGCATTTTGAATTTCCCGCAGGAGTTAATCTGCAATCAATTCCACCGCATCTTTTCCATCCCAATCTTGTAAGTAAACTCGAACAATCTCCTCTTTAGCAGTGGGTAGCTGCTTGCCAATAAAATCTGGGTGGATTGGTACTTCACGATGACCTCTGTCTACCAGGACAGCCAAACGAATCACCTCTGGTCGACCGTATTCATTGACTGCATTTAAGGCAGCGCGAATTGTCCTGCCTTTAAAAATGACATCATCCACCAGAACAACCGTTTTTCCTGTGAGGTCAAAAGGAATATCAGTTTTAGCCGGAGTCCGCAACCCAATTTGGTCAAGGTCATCCCGATAAAATGTAATATCTAATGCTCCCACTTCTACAGGCACACCTTCAAGTGTTTCAATCTGCCGGGCTAGTAATTTGGCTAATACTACACCTCTAGTATAAATACCTAACAATACTAATTGAGATAAATCACGCGTCCGCTCGACAATCTGAGAAGCAAGACGAGTGAGAGTACGACGCAGTTCTTCTGACGAAAGAATTTCAACTACTTTTACAGACATAGCAATAGCTCGATACCCTGAGTAGTTAGCAGTTATCAGTTATCAGTCTGTATACTACGTACTGTTTACTGATGACTAATTACCAATTTTCTATATCATTACCTGTTTGCGAGTATTAATAATATAGCGATCGCTACCCCCAACCAAAGCAAAAAGCAATATCTAGTTAATTGCAACGCGGACTGAATACTGACTAAAGTAATCGGATAAATGTCATCTCCCAACAGAGGCTTATGCTTAGGTACGCCACCATACCAGTTTGTACCTCCCATTTGTACGCCTAAAGTTGCTGCATAGGCGCACTCACTCCAACCCGAATTCGGGCTAGGATCACCAACTGCATCTCGACAACAGATGCGCCAAATATACAAAGGTTTAGCTGATAACAGTGCCAGAGTTATTACAGTTAACCGACAAGGCAGCCATGTTAAGTAATCTTCTAACCGCGCACTAAACCACCCTAAATAAGTATAGGGTGCTTCTCGGTAGCCCACCATTGAATCAAGAGTACTACTGGCTTTGTATGCTAGAGCTAGTGGAACTGCCCCTACAAATGGAATAAATACTCCGACAATTGCGTAAAAGAGTGGAGCCATCACTCCATCGGTGGCATTTTCCGTTACAGTTTCAAGGACGGCTCGCAAAATTTCTGGTTTTGAGAGGTTTTGAGTATCTCGACCAACGTAATTACTTAAAATATCACGCGCCTCTTCTACCTTTCCCAATGTTAAAGGTTTTAAAACAGTAACCGCTGCTGCTCTCAAGCTTCTAAGAGCAAAACAGCTCGCTAGAAGAATGCATTGTACAGCAATTGCGAATAACGGATGCAACCATTTGGCACTTTCAATTATCAAAGCGCTAATGACGCCGCTACCAATTATTAAAATAATGCCTAGTAAAATACCAGCTATTCTTTGTGTTAGGGAATTATGGCAGTATTTCAGAGACAGTTTGGTAAGACGAGAAATTACCCACCCCATAACTTGTACTGGATGAGGCCAACCCCAAGGATCACCAATTAAGTAATCTAAAGCAGCAGCAATAATTAAAATAACAGCTGATGTCATTTGTCTTTTGAATAACCAAGCCCTTCCGGGGCGGGAACAGGCGACAGAGAGCGGGGAGCAGGGAAAGAGTAAGCCCAGAAGATAAAGGAACTGAGTAACTAAATTTATTTATGAAAAATAACAAATATTTGAAACGAGGCGGCTTACCCCCATGTTTTAATGCGTCCAGGCTAAAATCCCCTATTTTGAAGTATGGGTATTAACAGGTAATACCAATGACTAATGTATATTGACTAAACTACAAAGTTAGCTTCTTCTCCAAGAGAAGCTTGCCAACTACGAGCATCATAATAAAGGTCAGCCAGAGTAATACTGTATAAAGCTTCTTTTAATTTTTGATTGAGTCTCTGCCAGAGGGTAAATGTTACCCAATCTTCAGCTTGTGCTGTTGTTGGCGAGTGGTGAGGTAAAGAAGTAATGGTTTCACCGACTGATTCTAGAATTTGTCCTATAGAGATTTGTGCAGGCTCTCGTGCTAATTGATATCCACCAATGCTGCCACGAATCGATTTCACTAACCCAGCACGACGCATTTCTATTAGTAATTTTTCTAGGTATGGAGCAGGGATATCTTGGCGATTGGCAATAGCTCTCACAGACACAGGCCCATACATTGGCTGTAAGCTTAAATCAAGCAATGCCTTGACACTGTAGTGTCCTCTCGTAGTTAGTTTCATCCTCAAAAGCTTCGTTTATTTGTCATCTGTTCAGATGTCAGTTGTTTTATATTAAACACTGATCGCTGACTAATGACTAAGGATCAGTTTTGCTTATCATTTTCTACCTCAATTATCCAGATAGGCAAGTAGACAATATTTTTAGCGCTACTTTAGAAAACTTAAACAAGTATAGTCTAGCAGTAATTCACAACATATATATAGTTATCAGCATTGCCAGGATTATACAAAATATATTGTCTTGGCAATATTGCTAATAGAGTAACAATTTAGCCTATGAATGTAATATACTTGGCAAGGCTGAAATAAAAACTAAAGGATACTGTTCCTACTAGCTCAATGTCAGCTAAAATAAAATCGATTCAAACACTTCAAACATTCGTTTTCAACCTAAGTTGATGCCTAAACAGAAAAAAATTGAACCCCTAGTCGGTGAAGAACTGCTCAGAAAAGTCAAAGAACTAGAGAACGAGAGCAAAGAAGATAAAGCTAAGAAGTGCGGCTACTATACAGTTACCAAAAACGGTATAGAGCGCGTCAATATGATGAAGTTCTTAAACGCGCTAATTGATGCCGAAGGCATTCAATTGGATAGCACACCCAGTGCTAATGGGCGCGGCGGACGTAGTGCTAGCTATAGAATTAGTGTGCAATCCAACGGGAACTTGCTGATAGGTTCCGCCTATACGAAACAAATGAATCTCAAACCAGGAGATGAGTTTCTCATCACTTTAGGTAAAAAGCATATTCGTCTGAGACAGGTAGATCCAGAAGACAGAGAAGATGCTGAAGCCATAGAAGCCACTGCTTAATAACTAGTCAGTTGTCAGTTGTCAGTTATCGGTTGTTGATATTTTACGCTGACTACTGACTATTGATTGAACGACTAATGACCACATCTGTTGTGGATAGCATTGGTAAATAGCTGTGAAGTGACTTACGCATCACTGCTAAATTGCAGGTAAGTGTAATTTGCTCCCTTTCTAGTAGGCCTAAAATCCGTTCATGGTTGTCTCTGGCTACCACAGGTAACTGATGCAAACCCCGGAGCGCCATGCGATCTAAAGCTTCAGATAAAGGTTCATCTCTCCAAGCATAGAGAATTTCAGTGGTACAAATATCTAGAAGAGTTTGACTGGATAAATAACCCGGAATTTCAGTTGGCGAATTCTGATAAGATTGCCCAAGCCGGAGGGTGCGATTAATATCTTCCAGAGAAATAATCCCAACTAAATGCTCGGCTTCATCAACTACTAAAGCACTATGACAGCGATCGCGTGCCATTTCCATAGCTGCTTCTAACACCCCAAGAGTTGTTGGCAACTTTTTAGGGCAAGTTAACATTGCATCTTCTACTAAAATTTGCTGCAAAATTTCTGTTTTTTCGTCTTTCAATTCCGAAAGACCAATTTGTTGCAGATTAGAATTAGAATTAAAATTCGGCTTGATTCGCTCTATTAGCCACACACTTAAACCCACTGCTGCCATTAAAGGTAAAACAATGCGGTAGTCGCGGGTTAATTCAAACAGCATTAAAATTGCCGTTAACGGTGCTCTGACACTAGCAGCCAGAACTGCTGCCATTCCCACCATGGCATAAGCAGGCGGTGCAGCCATCAGTTCCCCAATTGCAGGGGCTATCAAAGTCAAAATTTTGGCATAAGCCGATCCGAAAGAAGCACCCAGAAACATCGCTGGTGCAAACAACCCACCTACGAAACCACTACCAGTACTAACTGCTGTCATCAACAGCTTCACCAGCAGTAGTGCTACCAACAAGGGTAATGAAAACTCCACATCTTGCAGCATCGCTTGTACAGTGCCATAACCGATGCCCAAAATTTGCGGAAAATGCAAAGCTAATACGCCGACAATGACACCACCAATAATTGGATGTATGGGCTTAGGAATTCTTCCCACAAAAGCAAAACCGGGAATCTGGCCAGCAAAGCAGGCTTTGGCTAAACGAATTGATTCCTTATATGCCAGAGATACGAGACTTGCCCCTAAACCCAACCCTAAATAAAGCGGTAATTCCAAGGGACTGCGGACTTGATAGACAGGTAAAGCAAAAGCAGGTTGTGCCCCTAAACCGATTTGAGCAATTAATGCCGCCACTACCGCTGCTAGCAGCACTACACTTACAGCAGAGGTAGCAAAAGAAGTAGCACCCATCACCACTTCTAGAGCAAAAAACACTCCGGCGATCGGAGCGTTAAATCCAGCTGCCAATCCAGCAGCAGCACCAGCACCCAAAAGCAAGCGCTGTTGCTCTTGGGATACTTGTAGCACCAATGACAATAACATGCCAAAATTGGCACCTATTTCTACACTTGGCCCCTCTGGGCCCAAAGAAGCACCGCTTCCTAGTGACACAGATGCCGCTAACATCTTAGTTACTGGACGTAATGGTTGTTTGATCTCTTTTCCTTGGGAAGCCGCAATCAAAGATGAAAGCCCAGGCCCAAAGTCTTGAGTGCGCCAGCGCATCAATCCGACGATTAATCCGCCAAGAGTGGGAACACAGGCTAAAGTCCACGCACCCCAAACACCGATAGCGCCCATTAAATTTTCCAGCATCAAGCTATGAATTAGCTGGATTAAATAATGAAAAGTAACTACACCCATACCTGTACCGCCGCCAATTAAAATGGCTAAAAGCAGCACAACAGTTTCTATAGATGGTTGAAAACGGTTAATTAAGCGGGCTAAACGGGCGGAAGGTGAAGGAAAGGCAGGTTGTTCAGTCACCTTCCTCAATTCAGTGGGAGGCAAGAGAGTCATTGACAGGTGAGGTAAATGTAAGAAAAAATTTAAATTTTTATCTGTTACTTCTCATTGTGAGCCATTATTTAGCAACCAGACAAGTTAGGTTGATTGGCAGAATTTACAAAGTTTTAGTTAAAAAAAATTCTACTGCTTAAAATTTTTATGGCGAGAATGGTTAAATGAGAGAGAATTAATAGTTAAGGGTCAACAATAGGTGGTAAATTACGATTCCATAAGGACTCCATCTTTGTAAAAAAAATACAGTATGTATAGGCTGGGTGGTTGCATTATAAGCAAATAGTAAAGGAGAGCCATTCTCTACAAAATCTAGCTATACTCGTGTTGCGACTATTGAACCATCCTTAGTAAAAATAAAACTGTATGTATGATTAATGACTCATGTAAGACCATACCGATGAGTCTACTAAGCATTGATCAGGGCTTCAATATAGCTAGCTATTGTTTATAGAGTAAGTAAATGGACTAGGCGGACAAGGTAGATGAATACACACACCTTTGATAATCATTACGTTACTTGCCCAATTTGCCAGAGAAATGCCGCGCAGAAACCAATTAAGACGTGCATTGGCTTGTTTAGCTGTCCGTATTGCCAAGAACGGCTAGTAGTTTGCCAGAGTGGGCATTATGTCCGCGATCCTTTTACTCTCAAACAGATGATCGTATCTTCGGCGCTACGGCGTCAAAGCAGACCGTTAGCTAGGATTATACGAGATTTCGTTTTCCTTAAACGTCCTGTGGTAGCCCTGGTTGTGGGAGGTGCTATTCTTTTGAGTACGATTGCCATAACACAGCAGAACACAAGCTGTGATCGTCAACCGATTGAAAAAACAGAGAAAATAAAAGAAGTAAGGGAAAATTCGCAATAAATATATTTACTTTTATAATTGCTTTTGTCTGCTTTTATACACTGTTAATTAAAGTATAATAACACCGTATATTTTCTACAACAGAAAGTATACGGTGTTATTTCATCCCTAAACCTATGGCAGAAAGTACTTTTGCACTTTTGTGATAAAAAGCCAACTTACCGAAAGTCGGCGAGAAAGCCTACTCCTTCAAGGGGTGGGATGAGCTTAAGGTAATTTCTACATTAGGCCTGATGCTGGGATGAACAGTAAAGATGGCGTTATGTTTACTAAGCAGCTTTCGAGTAGATGCTGACATAGAAAACTTAACAATTCAAGGTGAATCCTGAATTAAAAATTTTAGATTGTCCCCATTAATAAATTTTGGGTAGGTTCTTTGTGAATCTAAAATTTTGCGATCACTTATGAGGTAAAACGTTTAGAAATTGACAAAAGCAGGATTAGGGATTGTAGCCTCACACTTTGAGATGTTTACAACCGATTGGTATCTTTTGTAATCAGTTTCCAACCTTCAGTTTGGTCAATTAGCTTAATGGAATCCAGGTGGAGATTGTTATAAGCAGATGCATTAATTAGAAAGTAGGGTTGCCCATTGTAATGCCAATAGTATTGTAGTTCCCCCAGGGATGCCGGAATAATAGTGCGATCGCTATAAAAATCCAACGAAGGACGGCTGTAGGGAAAAGATGTGTAAATCTTCCTAACAGCTGGATTTGCTCGCGCTATCATGCTAGCGACTGGTTTAACTGGATAGGCTTCCCATAATTCCCAAACCCAATAGTTAGATTTCATTAACAGCAACAGTGAAATATAACTTCCCCAAAACAAAATCTTGAGGAATTGGCCATCGCCTCTCTCTGCGAGAATAGCTGCTAAAGTCATGGTTAGAGCAATAGCTGCAAAAATCATCTGTAAGTCTGTTTTCGGTACTGTACCCCAACTAAAAAAAATGCTACCAGCAGAAGCCACTACAGCAAGTAGGGCCAACCCAGCCACCCAAGAACGGGGATAAGGTGACATTAAAGGTAAATTTTCTGTCTCTGTTAGCTGGGCACCAAAAGCTAAAGCTAAACTAGGGTAAATCGGGAATAAGTACCACAGAAGTTTGGTTCCCATAAAGGAAATTATTAGCAGGTAAACACCACTCCACACCAGTACTAGTTTTGCCCAGCTAAGATTGCGATTTTCCCAAGTTAAGCGTAGGCTTTGTGGCAAAAAAAGTAACCAAGGCCAGGCGTACATCATAATTTCCTTGAGATAATACCAATGTAGTCTGGAGTTATCCTCAGAAACTGTGCCAATTCGGTTAATCGGTTGATCTATAAAAGCAACCTGCATGAAAGTATGACCATAGTGCAATAGCTGGGCGCTATACCAACAAAGTGCTGGCAAAGTGCCAATGAAGATTGCTATCCACAAATAGTAACTAGTCAGTAGCCTTGGTGTGTCCCAAAACAAAAATACAATTGCGATCGCACCTAGCAATATGCCTAACATTCCTTGAGTCAGACAGATTAATCCAAAGCCGATGCCAATGCCAAGACAGTAGCGCAAATCTCGGCGCGATCGCAATACACACAACATCATTATCATCAAAAAACTTACTACCGTGCCATCCAACATCGCCAATCGTCCATGACGCACTACAGGTAGCATTGTGAGGTAGATTAAAGCGCTGTAAATAGCTGCCCATCGTTGGCGAAATATTTCTCGCCCAATGCAATACAGTATAGGTACTGATAAGGATGTTAAAATTGCTCCTGGTAAGCGTGTAGTCCATTCATTAACGCCTCCAAGGGAATAAACCCAAGCAATTAGCAAATGCATCAAAGGTGGCTTGTCATGATAAGGTTCACCTCCCAAAGTTGGGTAAAGCCAACCCATTGAACCTGTTGGAGAACGCAAAATCTCACGGGCAACCTGTGCCACAGTACCTTCATCCCAATCTCGTAGCGGTGCGCCTCCAAGATTTACGCTAAATAGTAACACTGCCGCCAAAAGCAGCACTATTAACCATACCCCATCAATCCATTTTTCAATCGTCCGATGCTGTTTTCCTAGATGACCCCAAATAAAGCTTCCTTCTTGCATATTCTATGATAATCATTTTACTTGCTGGTTTGATTACATAGAGATCAAAGCGAGTCTCTAATGTTGCCACCCAGTAACAACCTGTGGGTTTAACAATTGCTAGATTCCAAATTAACTCAAATTTTTCTGAATAGTAAATTTTTTTTATAAGAAAATCGCCTAATTTTTTTATTTAAGTTTACTAAAGATATTGCCTAAAAAGTTGATACAAGTAAGCCGATTTTAAAAGTTTGTATAACTAAGTAATTACTGTGACTAAGGAATTTGATATTTATTTAGTTAATTACTAAAATTTCCTGTTTTAATAACTCAGGGACACATGGTGACAGTGTTTAAATTATCATGTATAACCTCAGCAACCCAACCGTTTTTGGATTATTGGTGATTTTCAAAACCTAAAAATAGATAAAATAATTACAAATATAAAATTTTATTTCTGATAGGATTGCCACAAAAACTTGATAGTAAAAGTAGCAAAAATAGCTAAATTAATTAAATCATCAGAAAGCTATAGCTATTAAAAAATAAAAATAATTTCTAAATGCCACTCTTTATCTTGACGAATAATTTCAATCTGGCGAATGAATTCTCGAAAGTAAAATCTTCGCTCGGCTTCTGATAAATCTAGCCAAAATTGCGGAATTGAAACAGCTTGGGCAACAGAACGCAAGTTTACAGGTGGGAGAGTCGCTAGCTTTGCTTGGAGTGCAGAAATTTCTGTGCGGAGTTTGTATACTCTCAACTTTGCGGTTTCAGTATCTAAAACTCCAGTTTCTACTAAAGCAGGTATTTGAGTGAGTATTTCTTGCTGACGAGCGATCGCCTCTCCTAAACTATTCTTAATTGCATCCAACTGCGGAAAATTCACCCCCGCCACTGCTAGGGGTAAATCCTGGCAAACTTTTGTAATTGTATTTTCTAAAATCTTTTCGTAGGGAATGGCGCGACACTTGGGGCGTTGGGGACAGCTAATAGGACGTAAATAAAGATACTCTTTGTCTTGGTATCGTTGGGTAACGCGGGTAACAGTCATGTGAGACTGACACTCGCTACAAACAACCAACCCAGCCAAAGAACGCGGCGCACTCGCACTTCGAGATGGTAAACGACTATTACGGCGCAAAAGTCGATCAACTTGGGCGGCTTCTTCCTGGGAAATTATGGGAATGTGAGTATTAGAGATAATTGCGCCATCTTGATAAGCTATATTGCCTCGGTAAACTGGATTAGTCAGCCAGCGCCGTCCCGTCGTCACAGAGATTTTCTTACCGTATTTTTTTGCCAAGTAACGGACTGCACCCCGCAAGGAACCATAAAGCAAAAATTGTTCAAAAAAATCTTTGACTACTGGGGAAGTACTGCGGTCAACAATGTATTTATCTTTGCTGCGACGGTATCCATAAGGCGGTTTGCCAGGTGGAGGCGCGGTATCCAGACGGCTACGGGCGTGTCCTTGGCGGATACGGTGGCTACGCTGCTGACGTTGAATTTCGTGTAGCAATTTCAGCAATTCGGCGCGGAGATTGCCATTTTCCGATGTGTAGGGTTGTTCAGTAGCAATGACAACTATACCGATTGCTTCTAGTTCACTGAGGCGATCGCTCACTTCCTTTACAGTATCACCCAACTCTTCCAAGCGGCGGATTAATAGATAATCTGCTGGTTCAGCTTTGCAATCAGTGAATAATTGTTGTAATTCAGACCGCTGACCTAAATCATAATAAATCCGATCCACTTCCCATCCCCAATTACTAGGATCAGGTGGGGTTTCTAATAATGGATCACTATAACTGTAGGCAATGATTTTCATTCGTCATTGGTCTTTTGTCATTAATATTTTGTCAATAGTCAAGAGTAATTAATTATTCTCCTTATTTCCAATGCCCCATGCCCCATGCTCAATGCCCAATGCCCCATTCACTGCTGACTCAATTCGATAATATTCCCATCCGGGTCTTGGATGAAGAGGGCAGCACGACCAGAAGCGCTGGCTTGGATGGGATAATTGTGAGCCAGCAATTCCTGCTTGGCGATGTCTAAATCAGTAACCGAGAAAGCAAAATGAGGGTTACGTCCCCATTTTTCATTTTGGTTTTCTGTAGGAACAGATGGCGCAACTATTAAATGAATTTGATAGTTGCCGACTTGATACCATGCACCAGGGTATTTCAGGGAACGATTAATTTTGGTTAGTCCCAATACTTTGCCATAAAAGTGTTCGGAGCGTTCGAGGTCAGTAACAAGAATGGCGGTATGGAGACTGTTGGTAATTTGCATGGCCGATAAATGCGATCGCGTCTATTTAAATTTTGACCTATTTCAACCACAGAAGATGCAAACGCATGGTGTGCCAATTGGCCTAGTGATCGTCCCCCCATTTGTTGCAAACGTTTTGATTTTATTTATGGATCAGGCAACATCCATAACAAACATCAAAGCATTTGTTACAGACGTTTTAATTTTATTTATGGATCAGGCGACATTCATAACAAACATCAAGGCATTTGTTGTAAACGTCTTGATGATATTTATGGATCAGGCAACATTTATAACAAACATCAAAGCATTTGTTGCAAACATCGTAATAAAACCAGGAAATCGGTTAAATTTGCAATAAACTCGTTTGGGACAAGCGACGCTATAACCTAGCTTGCCCCAATTCATCCCACTGTTCTGCAACGCTATTTCTTCCTTGCCTCTTGCAATTCACTGCGATCGCGCTTCGGCGGCGGCGACTTCTAGCAGTGTCTTCAATACTGAGTCAGGATTGAGGCTGATTGAATCAATTCCCTGTCCTACAAGGAAACGGGCGAATTCTGGATAATCGCTGGGTGCTTGACCGCAGATACCGATTTTCCGTCCTTGCTGTTTGACTGTGCGGATTGCTTTAGCTATGATTCGTTTCACAGCTTGATTGCGTTCATCAAAGAGATGCGCTACTAACTCCGAATCCCGATCTAGTCCTAAAGTTAATTGAGTTAGATCATTTGAGCCGATGGAAAAGCCATCAAATATTTTACAGAATTCATCTGCCAATAGTACGTTACTGGGCAATTCACACATCACGTAGACTTGTAAATTGTTTTCGCCTCGCACCAAACCATGTTTTGCCATCTCTGCAAGTACGCGCTGACCTTCTTCGGGGGTGCGGCAGAACGGTATCATTAAAATTACATTAGTTAAGCCCATTTCATCCCGTACTCGCTTCATAGCTTGGCACTCTAGAGCAAAGCCTTGACGATAGCGATCGCTGTAGTAGCGAGAAGCACCACGCCAGCCAATCATCGGGTTTTCTTCGTTGGGTTCAAACTGTTTGCCACCAAGGAGATTAGCGTATTCGTTACTCTTAAAGTCCGACAAACGGACAATCACAGGTTTGGGATAGAAAGCAGCTGCTATAGTACCAATTCCTTGAGCAAGTTTATCTACAAAGAATTGCTTTTTATCTGCATATTGGATAGTTAACTCGGCAATTTGGCGTTTAGTAAGTTCGTCTTCCAACGCATCAAAGTGAATTAAGGCTAGCGGGTGTGTTTTGATGCGGTTGGCAATAATAAATTCCATCCTTGCTAATCCCACGCCATCGTTAGGAATAGCCGCTAAACTGAATGCTTCTTCTGGATTGCCCACGTTCAACATAATTTGAGTACGGGTACGAGGCAATTTTTCTAAGGGTAGTTCTTGTACTTCATAAGGTAATAAACCTTGGTAAACTTTTCCAGTTTCACCCTCAGCACAACTAACGGTGATTTCTTGCCCTGTCTTTAATATAGTTGTGGCATTACCACAACCGACAATCGCCGGAACTCCCATCTCTCTGGCAATAATTGCTGCATGGCAAGTACGTCCACCAGAATTAGTGATAATTGCACTGGCACGTTTCATAATTGGTTCCCAATCAGGGTCAGTCCGGTTTGTAACCAGTACCTCTCCTGGTTGGAAAAGCTGAATTTGCTGCACATCCAGAATGACTCTAGCTTTACCTTGCCCGATCATCTCACCCACGCTACGACCTGTGACAAGAGGCACGGGTGCACAGGGGCGGAGGGGCAGAGGGGAATTTGAAGCTCTTTTCTCCTCTGCTCTCCGAAGTTCGCCCGGAGGGTTTCCCTCCTTGCGACTTCTCTTCCTGCTCCCTTGCTCCCCTGCTTCCTTTACGAGGTGATAACTACGCAGCACGTTTTTGGTTTTCTGAGACTGTACTGTTTCGGGACGTGCTTGGACAATAAATAGCTCATTAGTGATGCCATCTTTTGCCCATTCAATATCCATCGGTGTGTATGTACCGCGTACTTGGGAATAATGTTCTTCAATGAGGCAAGACCAGTGGGCAAGTTGTAAAATTTCCTCATCATTGAGCGCAAATACGCTGCGTTCAGAAGGTTGAACTGGGATATTTTTGGTCAATTTTGTGCCGCCCTGGTCATAGACCATTTTAATTTCTTTACTACCAAGGCGTTTTTCTAGAATTGAGCGATATCCCTGTTTCAAAGTAGGTTTAAATACTAAATATTCATCTGGATTAACTGCTCCCTGGACAACATTTTCGCCCAAACCGTAGGTAGCGGTAATCAAGGCAGCATCTTTAAACCCTGTCTCAGTGTCGATGGAGAACATGACGCCAGAACTTGCCAGGTCAGAACGTACCATTTTTTGCACACCTACCGATAGAGCAATGTCAAAATGGTCGAAACCTTTTTTTTGACGATAGGAAATGGCACGGTCAGTAAAAGTTGAGGCGAAGCACTTGTGGCAAGCTTCTAATACAGCTTGTAGCCCGTGGACATTTAAATAAGTTTCTTGCTGTCCGGCAAAGCTAGCGTCGGGTAAGTCTTTAGCAGTAGCGCTGGAGCGAACTGCTACATCGGTATCGGCATCATATTGTTGACAAAGACCTAAGTAAGCTCTGGCGATCGCTTCCTGTAATTCTAAAGAAAATGGATTCTGGAGTATTAACAACCTAGCTTTTTTACCACGCTGCCGCAGATTGTTAACATCTTCAATATCTAAATCTGCAAAAATTTCTCTAAGCTTTGTTTCTAAACCTGCCGCAGAGATGAAGTACCTATAAGCGTAAGCAGTAGTTGCAAATCCTGTAGGAACTTTTATACCTTTGCGCCTGAGCTGCCGAATCATTTCTCCCAAAGAAGCGTTTTTGCCACCTACCAAGGGAATATCTACAATCCCAACTTCACCCAAAGGTAAAACTAAGGCTTGTTCTTTGGAAGCTTGGCGATCCGCTTCTTGATTTTCCCGTATTTCTAGCATCGTTTAAGTTCGTTTAACGTATAAAAATACTTAAGTTAGATGTATTAGTTATTTCTAGGCTTAAGTTTCACACTTATATTTATACGCACATAATTTGAGGATCTTGTGAGGATGTAGCTAATACTACTGTGCTTGCTAACGTGGAACTACGAGCAAGTAACATCAAGCGACTCTACAAAGTTTTTGGAATGCAATTCACATCTAGCATCATCAGAGTCATGCATGAGCAAATGTGTACAAAGATTGCAAAAATAAAAATCCTTTAATCTTCCTCACAAGTTCCTCATATTTAAAATTTATCCTCAAAATATAAAGAGTTTGTTTTTAATTGTGACGTGCTTAAGAATCGGCTGAAGTGATTTTCAAGAACGTTCTTTATTAATTAGGTTTTCTAAAAAATATGAATTACTGCCCTTGCTGTTCTGATGTGCTGCTACAACATATAAATGGTTCTAAGATTTACTGGTTTTGCCGCCACTGCTGGCAAGAAATGCCAGAATCTCTGAGCCAACGAGTCGGTCTATTATCCGAAAATGTTGTAGAAGAGCTACCTAAAATCCTTCATCACCAAAAGAAAGCTATTACTACGGTTTATTCCAAGAAACGGACAAGTACTATAAATGGGTGGATAGGAAGGCAAGATATCCCTGCCTAAAAGCATCAACCAGCTACAAGCTGCTAGTGTAACGGTAAATCTCAGTAACCTATCCGAACTGTCTCACAAACTTAAGAGCAACTTGCAACCATCATTGCGCTCAAATTCGCCATCCCTCAAGTTTTCGTAAAAAGGCTCTCAAGTGATATTATTTCCGTTCATTTGGCCATAATCAAAACTTCCCCGCCTCCCTTCATTTCTGGGAGTGCAGCCGCCTGGGTCGGGCTAATCCTTACAACAGCACTGTCTGTGTGTCTGCACGTCGGTATTAATTATGGGTATTGAACTGGACAAGATTTAACCCATACATCGCTGTTCATCCATTTATCAACCTCCGAATCAGCTTCAAGGCTTTCTGGTTTTAAATTTTCATCTTTAATGGTAAATTTTGAAATTGCCACTCGCGCAGTTAAGCTGCTATAAGCTGCTTCAATCTTGTTGCCAATCTTCACAACTTAACAGGTCAATAATTCTATCTCTGAGCAAGAATTCATTGCTTTCTAGCTCAAGCTCAATACTGTCCCAGTCACGGCCGGGAATATATTGATAGAGAGTGTAAATTGGCTGTTGTCGATTAAGTAATCCTTTCTTTACTAATTGCCGTGCTTCTTCCTTGATTAACTGAATGCCATATTTAACAGGAGTATCCATAGCTCGTTACCTCGCTTTTGTTCAAGGAATTAAGGCTAGAGACATTAACTCTTTAGCCTCTAACATAAACATATCTAAAAACGTGGAGACAATTGTGACTAATGAACACAAGGCAGCCACTACTCAAAAGTAAATCGAGATACGAAATGCCTGTATCACAGTGCCACATTCTTGATCAAAACAATTAATTAAGCCTCATTGTTCTAAGTTTAGTAATAGCATGAGCTTTATGTAACTTAAGATATATTGTGCTTAGTAAAAAACCACTATACTTACCAAGTATTCGTCTAGAGCGAAGTTAAATAAATCTTGGTTACGCTGGCATTGTGTTTTTATAAGATAGCAAGTAGCTAATGATTGTCTCCTCTCCCGTAGTGCTGAACTCACTGCATAGCGCAATGATATTAATTCTCTGTTTCTAGCATTTGCTTTGCTGCCAAAAGCTGCTGCCTATGTTCTTCACTGACGGTAGGATATTTTAGATTGAGTTCTTGTAATTTTGTACAGATAATATCTGCAACTGCAAGGCGCGTAAACCATTTGCGATCGGCAGGAATTATGTACCAAGGTGCCCATTCAGTACTAGTATTACTAAAAACATCTTCGTAAGCATTCATATAATCATCCCAAAAAGCTCGTTCACGGGCATCATTGGCAGAAAATTTCCAATTTTTTTCTGGTGTTTCAATTCGCGCTAAAAAGCGCTTTTTTTGTTCGGATTTGGAAACATTGAGAAAAAATTTGAGAATGACTACACCATTATTTACCAAATACTTTTCAAAATTGTTGATTTCTTCAAAACGTTGCTGCCATATTTGGTTACCCTCCGGTAAATGGGGAAGTTGCTGCTTTTTGAGAATTCCCGGATGGACACGAACCACTAATACTTCTTCATAATATGAGCGGTTGAATATGCCAATGCGGCCGCGTTCTGGCAAAGCTTTTGCTGAACGCCACAGGTAGTCATGATCTAATTCTTCTGCACTTGGGGCTTTGAAACTGAATACCTGACAACCTTGGGGATTAACACCAGACATTACGTGTTTAATTGTGCTATCTTTGCCAGCAGCATCCATTGCCTGAAAGATAATTAGCAATGCATAAGTATTTTGGGCATAAAGAATATCTTGATAATGTACTAGTCTTTGAATATCTGCTTGTAATTTTCCTTCAGCATCAGTTTTTTGTTGGTAAATACCCTTATAAGCTGGGTCGTATTGCTTGGCTAAAGAAATCTTTGACCCAGGTTTAACAATAAAAGCGTCATGATTCATATAAAATTTCTCCCTGTGGTATTTATATCTAGCCAGCTTTTACACAACAAAGTATTAAAGTTAGCAAATTGACTTTGGTTTTAAATATCAGATGTTGCGATCGCATGATTGCGCTACGCTTCCTTGCGATCGCTCATCAAGATTTAACGTTTTCGTAGTTTTCGCGGCTTACGGATCGGACGCATTGCTTCTCGACCCAAAATAAACATCCCCGCTACACCCAAGCAGACACACCAAATATATTGATACCAATATTGCCGAATCTGTTCAACTGTCTTAAGTTCTAGTTGTAACGTGTTCAAGTAAAGCAACAACACAAGTATCATTAGCGCGCCAAAACCAACAAAACTTAAACCAACAAAAATCCTTGCAGGACGTAGTTCAAAGTCGCTAATTTCTTCCAAGTTAATTTCTGCTAGTATCTTTAAGGATTCCTCTGCTACAGATGAGGTTGTTTGTAATCTGTTACTTAGCTTAGGCGGTAAAATTGGCACTAGTGTTGCAACTGTGGGACGGCGTAGCAAAGCCTCAGTATCTCGCAGTAATTGCAGCGGTCTACGAGCAGTAGCAGGCTCTTGCAATTCTATATTGTCTGTAGCAGTTGTGGCGGTAGCTTTGCCTTCAAAATCCATACACAGCAAGCCTCAGAATTAACCAGGATGTAAATAGCCTAGCGAATCGGTTAGGGGCTATGCAAATAGCAAGTCCTAATTGTGTAACATTTTGACACAGGGAGTAATCAACTGATCGCGGCGTTCCTCCCACAGCTTCGGGACAAGGGGACAAGGGGCTGGGCAATTTCTTTAATCCCCAATGCCCAATGCCCCATGCCCAATGCCTATTTGTATCAATCTTAAAGTGAAACAGTATCAGAACTCAGCACTTTGATTGGCTTTGTGAAAATCTCCTTTGTGATGACCATTCTGCATGAGAATTAGCTGCTTAAGCGAGCCACTGATACTGCGAGGTTTGGGGACTTCGCCTTTACCTGCGGGCCAGCCTTCACGCTGACGCGAGCGATCGCCATCTGTCTCTTCTGTTTGGTCGTGGAATAAGATTTGTCTGGTGGGATAGGGTAAGTCGATGCCGTTTTCGACTAACTTTTTCTTAATTGCAGAAAGCACCTTGTCCCTTGAGTCTAAAGCATCTGCTCGTCGCGGCGGATTGACCCACCAGCGAACACGGATATTCACAGTGCTTTCATCAAGTTCCATCACCAGTACGTCGGGAGCCGGGTCTTTTAACACAACATTTACACTGTGTAGAGCTTCCAACATTAGTTGCTTGGCCCGGTCAATATCATCATTGTAGCCAATGCCAATATCGTATTCTAACCGACGATTATCAAAGGCGGTGTTGACAGTTACCGAATTTGTAAATAGTTCAGAATTGGGAATGACAATGCGACGACCATCGTAAGTTCTAATACTTGTCGCCCGTGTCTGGATATTTTCTACTGTACCTTCAAAGTCTTTAAAAATAATTTGATCGTCAATTTTGAACGGCTCAGTTAAAAGGATTAAAATACCAGCTAAAAAATTTTGAAGGATGTCGCGGAATGCAAAACCAATTGCTACCCCACTGATTCCCAGTAATTGCACCAAATCACCTGCTCGTAGTGAAGGTATTACAATTGACAGAGAAATAAACAAACCCACTAATACTGTGGCTCCCTGCGCTAATCGTCCTAACACCATGCCCAAATTGCGAGCGTGGCGACGATTGCGGGTAAGGCGCTTGACTAGTTGCTTGATTTGCCCACCAACAAAGACAAATACTGCAAAGACAATCAACGCCAGCACTATGTTAGGCAACAGAATAATGAAGTCCTGAATCATTTTCTGCACCTTGTCCCAAAGTGCGTTTATCTCTGCGTTCATCCAACCTCCTCTTTAACTAATCGTTGTAGATGTTATTAAAAAATTAGGCGGTTAAATTCCTCCTCAGGGTTGTAAATAGGTGCGTTACAAGACAGATTACTAAGCAATTTAAAAGAATATAAAGGCGATGAGGCGATCGCTGATGATAAAATGCGATCGCTTCTGGTAATGCTGAGTTTAAATACGGAAATTTCGTGTTCCGAACTCGGAGTTTCCTGTTCCAAGCTCGGAGTTTCATGTTCCAAGCTCGGAGTTTCGTGTTCCGAACTCGGAGTTTCATGTTCCGAACTCGGAGTTTCATGTTCCAAGCTCAAAGTTTCCTGTTCCGAACTCGGAGTTTCATGTTCCAAGCTCAAAGTTTCCTGTTCCGAACTCGGAGTTTCCTGTTCCAAACTAGAACATTCTTGTTTTAACCTAGAAGTTTCCTGTTTTAATCAATAAACTTCTTGCAAAAATTTAAATTAATACCAATTTGGAAAAGAAACGCGACAAATATAGGAAGTAGGGACACAAAAGTTTCTGCCCCTACAAATGATTGATGTGTTGTAAAAATTTTTTGAATTGGTATAACACTAAAATAGATCCCCCAAACCCCCTTAAAAAGGGAGCTTTAGATGTTCCCCCCTTAAAAACGGGGGTTAGGGGGGATCACAGTTTCAGGCTTCAGTGTGTAAGTCCTAAAAAAACCACAGATGTACACAGATATTTATCGGTATGCATCTGTGTTTATCTGTGGTTCGATATCAAAAACTAATTTCAGTGGATGTAAAAGTTAGATTTTAAGAAGCTGCGGACTGCAATTGTTCAAGTCGCGCCAGTACTTCTGTGCTGTGGATGTTTGGGTTGACTTTGACAAAAGTTTCACGCAGAACGCCTTCTGGATCAATGATAAAACTGTGGCGCATAGATACGTAACCAATCCAAGAACCGTAAGCTTTACTCACTGCACCAGTAGTATCAGCCAATAAAGGAAACTTCAGCTTTTCTGAATCACAAAATTCAGCATGGGAATCAACATCATCAGCGCTAACTCCAACAATCTGGGTATTTTTTTCCAAATATTTAGGCAAGTCTTGCTGAAAACGACGAGCTTCTATGGTGCAACCAGAGGTGAAGTCTTTAGGATAAAAATAAAGAACTACCCACTTACCGCGCAGTTCCGAGAGAGAAATCTTGCCATTGCCTGTGTTGGTTGGCAAAGTAAATTCTGGTGCTGGTTGATTAATTGTAGGAAGTTTGCCACCAAGAGCATCAGCAGCAGGTGTAAAATTCAGCCAACTGATCACCGCAAAACAGGTAGCAATTAATGTACTCAAAAAAGTGCGACGAGAAATCATTGTGCAGAGTAGAATTATAACTTCACACAAGTTTACAATTCTTCCTTACTACTATTCTCATTCTTGATCAGATTCGGGAGCAATAGAAGGAGTATCTGTACTTTCGATGTATTGGCTATCTAGAAGAAAGGCTCCTTTGGCAAAGCGAATACCCCAATATCCGCCAGGGCGACGGTCAATTACTATACCTTCTTCTCCCAAGTGAATTACATCCGGGGGACGTAACATCGGCATGGGATCAGCAGTTTTAACGTAGGGTGGTATCGCTACGACACGTACTTTACTACCAATGGCAAATTCTTTGGACATTTTAAAACAGCGAGGAGTTTTGAATTAACTCATAACTCAAAACTCCTAACTTTTGCTAGGGGGACTAGCCAATTGTCTCATCTGGTGTGAAGGATGGTGCTGAGTAAAGAAGTGAAAAAGTTGTCGCGTAGCGCAACGCACCATCCGAGATTTTCGGTGCATTAGGATGTTCCGCCCATAACGCACCCTACCGAATGAAGACTGCTTTTGCACCCGGTATATCCTCCGCTGGCAAGGGGTTGGAAACTCCGGTTTTGCTCAAAACTCAGCACTTTTATAGGACTTACGCACTGAAGCCTGAAACTCTGATCCCGCCTTCAAAAAGCTACGGTGTACACACAAGTCTTTGAGAGTTGTCCTACAGGCTTTTGATCCCCCCAACCCCCCTTAAAAAGGGGGGCTAAAATCCCTTAAAGTCCTCCAATTTATCGGAGGATAATGACGGATCTACAATGATTTCGGTTTAGTACACAGATGTGTGTACACCGTAGCTTCAAAAGGGGGGAATTTCTAAAGCCACGCCACTGAGGGAGTCGGGGAACCCACAAGGGCGCAGGGCTGCCCCTTTTTAAGGGGCTTGGGGGATCTGAGTGCGTAAGTTCCGTTTTAGCTCAGGACTCTTAATTGTTGGCTAGAGCAAACAATGCTTGCACATCAGTTAAGGGTAAATGCCAGAGTAATTCTGGTTGCCAAGTATCTGGGTCAAAGTGAGAGTGATAACCTCGTTGGTATGCTTGCCACAGTCTGTCCCAACTAAACTGTTGTCGATAATCTTGGTGTTTGTAGATAACTCGCAACAGTCCTAGCTCTAGCATTAGGTTAGTTAATCGAAACTTAGTTCCTAATACAAATGCTTGTAATTCAGCTTCACCGATGAGGTCTGTACCATAACCTGTGAGAACATGAATACCATCGTGGAGTTGCTTGCGACGGATACCTGTGGTGAATGGTTGTAATTTGTTTTCATCAAGCAAGTTTGCCCAAGCTCTACCAAAAGTTCCTTGAGGAAGCGATCGCAATTTCTCTATATATACAATTTGAGGGACAGCTATTCCCTGTGCTTCAGCGTGGCGATCAACTAAATCTAAAAGTTGTTGCAGGCGAGGAGTGGGATTTGGGGAAGCATACAGAGGTTGCATCATACACTGCGATATTAATGCCTAGAATTTAAGCCTAGAATTTAAGATTGTGGCCCTTGGTTAGAATTACGCTGTTGACGGCGTGAACGTGCATTCTCACGAAGTTCCTGAAGTTTTGTCCGTTGTTCGGGAGTCAGTACTGCTTGAATTCTTTGTTGCGATGACTCCATAATTTGCTTCATTTGAGCTTTTTGAGCTTCAGTTAAATTCAGCCTCGCAAAACCTCTGTTGGGACGCTCACCTGCTTGTCTACCGTTGGGACGCTGGCCTGGCTGTTGTCCTGCTTGACGCTGATCTCTTTGCGCTTGACGTGCTTGGAGTTGTTCTTGTAACTGGTTTTTTTGTTCTTGGGTTAGAACTGCTTCCATTTGGGTACGGGTTTCACGACGAATTGCTTCTATTTGGCTTTGTTGTGCATCCGTTAGTCCCAGTTGTCTCCATAGCCCTTTCTTGGGAGCTTTTACATTTGGTGTTTGTGTATTTTGAGCTTGTGCAACTAGTCGGTTTGAAGAAAAGCCTGTTTGCGCTTTTACAGCAAAGGGAGTTGCGCTTAAAGTTAAGGCGATCGCTCCAGCTACTAGTGAGATTTTTTTGAGGTTCATGACTTACCTTGGGTGTTGTTTCCTGTTTAACTGTCACCATCATAAGAACTCATCTCCAATAACCACATGAGGAGAAAGTCATGGGTATATCCATGACTTTAGTCATTATTTACGCATGAGCAATAATACTAAGTATTAAATAGAAATTAAACTCAGGTTCTAAAACTGCCGACGAATCAGTTCAGTTTTACATTTATCTTTAAGAACACTACAGCCAGATAACTAGCTACTAGATTTTCATCAACATCTAAATTCCATGAAACCCCCAATACAAGTTAACAATCATCCTTTTCGCTTTCTGCTTTATTTAGAATGGATATTATTAGCAATAATCACTTTAACTGCTATAATTCCATATCCTTCGCCGCGATTTTCGAGCAAATTTCCAGAACTAGCAACAGCGAGTCTGATTATTTTTGGATTAATGGGTTTGCGATTGCCCACTAGTAACCAAATAAATAAGATAATTTATACAGCGTGTGAAATTATCTTAATTTTAATAACTGGTTCTGTTGGTGGAAGGTCTGCTAGAATTTTTCCTTTTATTTATATAATATTAGTCACTCGAAGTTGCTTAATTTTTAAATTACCTGGTCGTTTAGCAGTCACATTTATATCATTTATTTTATTTTTATTTACACTACAGGGCAGGGTAAAAAGCTTTCCAGTACCGCCACAGGTGCAAGAGCGATTTCATTTTTTCACCTTGAGTCTAGCGTTGTTATTTGGTTTAAGCTTAATTTTTGTATTATTGCTAATGAATACAGTATTATCTGAACGCCAGAGCCGAGAAGAATTAGCGATCGCTAACGAAAAACTTCGTCAATATGCTTTGCGAATTGAAAATCAAGCAACCCTAGAAGAACGTAACCGTATTGCTAGAGAAATTCATGATTCCTTGGGTCACTCACTAACTGCTTTAAATCTGCAATTAGAAACTGCTTTAAAACTTTCCCAATCTAACCCAACTAAAGCACAGAGTTTCTTAGCCAGAGCCAAAGAATTAGGTTCTAAAGCATTGCAAGATGTAAGGCAATCGGTTTCTACCATGCGTTCTCATCCTTTACAAGAGCAATCTTTAGAACAAGCGATCGCTATATTAGCAGAAGATTTTCAACGCTCAACTGGCATTTTACCAATTTGTAGAATTAACCTGGAATATTCTCTACCACTTGAAATTAATACTGCGATCTATCGCATCATCCAAGAATCATTAACAAATATCTCTAAATACGCAGAAGCGTCAGAAGTTAAAATAGAAATTGATAAAACTCCAAAAAGTTTACGTTTAAATATTAGGGATAATGGTAAAGGCTTCGACTTCAAGCAAAATACTACTGGTTTTGGCTTACAAAGTATGCGCGATCGCACTCTAGCACTTGGAGGTATATTTAGTGTTAAAACTAATCCCGGTTCTGGTTGTCAAATTACTGTTGATATTCCCCTAACGAGGTTGACTAGATGATTAAAGTATTGCTAGTAGATGACCAAAGTTTGATTCGTCAAGGATTAAAAGCATTATTAGAACTAGAATCAGATTTAGAAATCGTGGGAGAAGCAGAAAATGGGGAAGCTGCAATTAATTTAGTTGCTCAATTGCAGCCCCATGTAGTATTAATGGATATTAGAATGCCCATCATGGATGGAGTTGCTGCTACGCGAGAAATTCTCAGACGTTTTTCTGGAACTAAAGTTTTAGTATTAACAACTTTTGACGATGATGAATATGTCAAAGCAGCATTGCAAAATGGAGCAATGGGTTATTTACTAAAAGATACACCATCAGAAGAGTTAGCTGTTGCTATTCGTGCTGTTCATAAAGGATATACTCAACTAGGGCCAGGAATAGTTAAAAAACTCTTGACTCAGTTTGGCAGTGTAGGATCAAATCAGTCGCCACAAATACCCCCTAGTTTAGCTGAACTTACTCCCAGAGAAAAAGAGGTTTTGCGGTTAATTGCTCAAGGTGCTAGTAATCGAGAAATTGCTCAGAATCTATACATTTCTGAGGGCACAGTTAAGAATCACGTTACAAATATGTTGAATCGCTTAAATTTGCGCGATCGCACGCAAGCTGCTATCTTTGCTAATACATATTTGTCTTATTTAAATGAGCCTGATTAAAATATATAAATATTAAATGCCAAATAAATGCCAAATTTTGGAACCCGCTCATGAAGGAATTATTACCTTCTGCCCTCTGCCTTCTGCATCCTACTTATTATTGCAAATTATTTTGTATAAATAGTTCCAAACATTCTACTTTTAAAATTCCTTTTGTTACCTTAATATTTTTAAATGACTTGGCAATAACTTCTTCACAAGATATGTCAATTTGTGACTGATTTACAGAAATTAAATCTTGAATTGAAGCACCATATATAATTTCTGATATACCCGACCAAACACAAGCAGTTGCACACATCGGACAAGGTTCGCCAGTTGTATATATGCTATAACCTGTCAAAGATGGATTTTTAAGTTTAGCTGTTAAACTACGAATAACATTGATTTCTGCATGAGCTGATGGATCGCTGTCTCGCCTTACAGTATTATGAGCTGCGGCAACTACTTCGTTATCTTTAACAATCACTGCACCATAAGGAGCATCACCTTTTTTTGCTTCTACCAGGGCTAGACGCATAAAAGATTCATGGTTCATACAACTCAGGGTTTGATTAGGATAATGGTTAAGAATAACGTATTTTAACTGTTATTTCTGCAACTATTAAAAATTGGTGATCGTTAAATATGTTACTTAACAGAGAAAAAGCCGAATTTTACTTAACAGACTTAGAAACACCATTAGGCCAAACAATTAACTTAACGATTGCTGGACTTGTCCTTTTATCGTCAGGAATTTTTGTAGTTGAAACTTATAATATTCCTGATTTTGTCCGCTTTCAACTAAATCTTATAAATACTGCTATTCTGATAATTTTTGCATTGGAATACATAATTCGCCTCTGGAGTGCAGAAAATAAACTTAAGTATTTTTTGAGTTTATATTCAATTATTGACTTGATGGCTATTTTGCCATTTTTTTTAGGAGCAGTGGATATAAGCTTTATTCGGCTGTTGCGATGGTTCCGAATTTTAAGGTTAATTAGGTTTATCGATAAAAAATTTTTCTTTGGTAGTATCAGTACTGAAGACGGTGTAATATTTGCACGCATATTATTTACTTTATTTGCAATTATATTTGTTTACTCTGGTTTAATTTATCAAGTTGAGCATCCTGTTAACCCTAAAGTTTTTGTTACTTTTTTGGATGCATTGTATTTTTCAATTGTCACAATGACAACTGTGGGTTTTGGTGATGTAACACCAGCTTCAGAATTGGGACGATGGCTAACAGTATTGATGATTTTGACTGGTATCGCATTAATTCCTTGGCAGGTAGGAGATTTAATTAAGCGATTGGTAAAAACTGCTAACCAGGTAGAAACAATTTGTTCAGGTTGCGGTTTAGCTTTCCACGATGCAGATGCTGGGTTTTGTAAAAGGTGTGGTACTAAGTTACCTGTTATGAAAGTTGATTGAGTAATTATTAGCTATTAGTCATCTGTCATTAGAGGTAACTTTTCGTAGTCTGGTATATGTATTAAAATTGTAATATAAATGTTTTCCGTAAAAGTTGTGGCTCATAGTGTTGAGATACATAAGCGTGAATAAATATAGCGCTCTTGTTCCAAGCCTTTAAATTTATGGGAATTCTTAATTTGGAATTTTGAATTTCCCAAAGTTGAGTGGTGTGCTAATAAGGAGCATATTTGATGGATATTTTACTACATAATCCAATTGCAGATATGTATGGGCCAGACTTTCTGCTGTTGTATGGCAGCGTCATTCTCATCGCACTTTTAGTCTGTGGGTGGCTGGTACAAGATCCAACAAAAAACCAACCTTTGCCGTTAATTCCTAGTGAACCAGATCCCTATGAAATTGCTTACTTGCGTTCAGGAGCATTAGAAGTAGTCAAGGTAGCAATTTTGAACTTAATTCAGAGAGGTTATTTACAAATCACTGAACAATTCCTCAGCCTAACGCCAAAATACGATGATTTGTCTGAACTACAGCCTCTAGAACATCAAGTATTTTCTAGTTATTCCTCTTCTCCAGCAGTGAAATCTCTGGATTTAATAACTGAGAAAGTACAACCATACTGCAATATTTACGAAGAACAGCTACAAAATGAACAACTGTTATATGCTCAGAAATGGCAAAAATCAAATATTACAGTTGGCTTAATTGCGGCGACAATTATTTTTAGCTTAGGGGGTTATAAGTTCCTCATCGCTTTGGGAAAGGGACGCCATAACGTGGGTTTTCTGATTGGCATGGGCGTTTTATCGATTATCTTTATTTTATGGTTTGTAAGTAAGCGATCGCGCCTAAGTCTTCGAGGACAAGCTTATCTGCAACAACTCCAGCAAACATTTGCTCAGTCAAAAACCAAAGTAAAATTGGCTATGATATTGATAATTTTCTGAAAGAATTACCTTGGGAACGGGTGGTACAGTTGCATTTCGTTGGTGGACATTGGCATGACGGTGTATTGATTGACAGCCATTCCCAGCCAACGCCAGTCGAGGTTTGGCAACTCATGGATGAAGTTTTAGCTAAAATTCCAGTTAAAGGAATTGTTTTAGAAAGAGATGAAAACTTGCCACCCTTTGCAGAAGTGATAGGAGAACTGCAACAAGCACGGCAAATTGGCAGGAGTCATGGTAGATGGGGTTAGCACAAACGCAGCAAGTTTTAGCCCAACTTTATACTAATAGTGAATTTAGAAAGCGTTTTTTCGCCAACCCGCAAACCGTTGGTGCAGAATTGGGATTGAGTGATGAGGAGACACAGCAGCTATCTCAACTTTCTGTACAGCAGGTAAATATTTTTGCCAATTCCCTCAAATGGAAGCGTTTGGGAGAAGTGCGCGAATTGCTACCACGCACTGCCAAGGTATTAGGTAGAAATTTTACTACTTTGTTTTGGCGATATGCAGAAACTCATTTGCCGCAGGGTATTAAAAAACACCGAGAAGATGCGATCGCTTTTGCAAGCTTCATTACCACAGTGGTACAAAAAGAAACAATTGAGCCAGCTTGGGTAAGTGATTTGGTGCGCTATGAAAAAACATGGCTGTTGGCTTATGAACCTCATCACTGTTTGCAGGTGTGCTGGTTTCGTTATCCTATTGACAAACTAGGTAATACAGAAACAACTCATCACCAACCGACTATAGCAGTTTGGTGGCGTTTTTCCAGGCGATCGCAACTACATCATATCGTGCGATCGCTAGTTGGATAACACCAATAATACTGAGCCACCTTGCACCAAATAAGTCAGACTGCAAGGTAACACAAATATTCTTCTAGCTTTTTGCGGAATGTATAATATTGCGCTGGAAGTCAATTTAGCTATTTAAATTTTAGCAATTGCTACCCAATTCTATGGTTAGCGCTAGGATATCTATGTCTTTTTTCGCACTATAAGTATGCCTCAAACTTTTTACGTAAATCCAGTAACCGGCACTAGTACTAACCCTGGAAGCCAACAAGCTCCTTTTAAAACAATTACACAAGCTCTCAAGGTTGCCACATCTGATACAACAATTCAACTAACAGATGGTAATTACAGCGTAGCTAGCGGTGAAGTCTTTCCCCTAACGATTCCATCTGGTGTAAAAGTAGTTGGTAATGAAGCCAACAAAGGCAGCAACATCTTAATTGAAGGCAGTGGTAACTACCTCAGTCGTACTTTTGCTGGTCAAAATGTCACCTTCGTGCTATTGAATGGTGCAGAACTGCGGGGAGTAACTGTCACAAATCCAGCTAGCCGTGGTAGTGCCGTCTGGATAGAATCAAGTACGCCTACAGTCGCTAATAACACATTTACTCAATCTAAGCGTGAGGGAGTCTTTGCTACCGGTGATGCTAATCCAGTTATCCTCAACAATGTGTTTTCTGAGAATGCTGCTAATGGAGTTTCAATAGCTAAAAATTCTAAAGGGCAAATTCAAGGTAACACCTTCTTCAAAACAGGTTTCGGCATTGCCATTAGTGATGCAGCATCACCCACACTTATCGATAACAAAATTTCCGAAAACCGTTCTGGGATTGTCGTCTCAGGCACTGCACGTCCTGTATTACGTAATAATTTCAGTGAAAAAAACACTGATGATGGTTTGACGGTGATTGCAAACGCCTTACCAGATTTAGGCAGTACCAATAACCCAGGAGGTAACGTCCTACGCAACAACGGTAAGTTTGATTTACAAAATGCAGGTACTAACAAGTTGATCTCTGTTGGAAATCAAATAGATCCAGCTAAAGTTACGGGTAGCATAGAGTTTGTAGATATTGGGTTACCAACTCCAACACCCACACCAACTCCAACACCCACACCAACTCCAACACCCACGCCAACCCCAACTCCAACTCCCACACCAACCCCAACACCAACACCAACCCCAACACCCACGCCAACCCCAACACCAACACCAACCCCAACCCCAACTCCAACTCCCACACCAACCCCAACCCCAACACCAACCCCAACACCCACACCTGTAGATTTAACAGATATTAGTAATCATTGGGCAGCTGCGTTTATTCGGGAATTAGTCAAACAGGGCATAGTTAGCGGTTTTCCCGATCGCACATTTAGACCAGATGCTACAATGACACGGGCACAATATGCTGCTTTGCTAGTCAAAGCTTTTAACCCATCCCCAAACCGTGCGGCTACCAAATTCAAAGATGTACCAGCAGACTTCTGGGCATCTAAGGTGATTCAGCAGGCATACCAAGGTTTATTTCTTTCTGGTTTTCCTGATAGTACATTTGCTCCGAACAAAAATATCCAGCGTGTGCAAGTTATAGTCTCGCTGGTAAATGGACTAGGGTTATCTGCTAATGGTGCAACCAATATCAAATTTGATGATCAAGCCAAGATTCCTGACTATGCCAAAGACGAAGTAGCGAAAGCTATAGGTAAGCAGATTATCGTCAATTACCCAAACCTCAAACAGCTCAACCCTACCCGTGATGCTACACGCGCTGAGGTAGCGGCAATAGTATATCAAGCTTTAGTAGATGCAGGTCGTGTAGTGGCGATTAACTCGCCTTATATCGTCACTGCTTGATTTGCAAACTTGTTTTATGGGGCAGGCATTTTGCTTGCCCTGAAAACTTACAAAAGCCCCAGGCTCATAAGCTTTTTTCGCGGTAACATATAAGCGCAGAGCTTCTATCTCTGGGTGGGTATGCAATGATGCCTCTACGTCAAACCTTATCAAAGTCTGACATTCAACTGTCTTACTTAGAGTGGCAGCAAGGTCAAGAACCCTTACTGCTATTACACGGTTTAGCCGATCATGCCCTTGTGTGGTCTAGCTTAGGGGATTATTTAGCGGCAGAATACCACATCGTGGCCCCAGATATGCGCGGTCATGGTGAAAGCAGCAAACCGGAGAGAGATTATAGTTTTGAGAGTGCGATCGCCGATTTAGAAGCACTCATGGATCATTTAGGATGGTCTAGTGCCCATGTTGTCAGTCATTCGTGGACAGGCAAATTAGCTGCTATCTGGGCACGCCAACATCCAGAACGTTTGCGGAGTTTGATTCTTGTTGATCCCATCTTCATCTGGAAAATGCCCAGCTTCTTCAAGGTGACATTTCCCCTACTGTACCGCGTCTTACCTTTTCTCAAAAGTATGGGCCCATTTGCTAGTTACGAAGAAGCCAAACAACAAGCGCAGCAGTTAAACCAGTATCAAGGATGGACTTACTTACACCAGCAAGTTTTCCAAGCTGGAATAGAACAAAAACTAGATGGTAGCTGGGGCAGCAAATTTACTATTGCCGCCCGCGATGGAATTTTTGAAGATGTAATGCGAGTGCCTGGGTTAACACAGCCAATTTATTTACCTACTCTCTTCGTACAGCCAGAAAAAGGTGTAAACCGTCAAGATTGGCAACTTAAACCTTACAAAACCTACCTTAAGAACTTAAGCATCTGTCAAGTTCCTGGTAATCATTGGCCATTTTTGACACAACCTGAAGCATTTAACCAGACTGTGGAAGCCTTCTTAAAACAGCACAGTTGAGATAAATCTCATTATCATTGGACGGGAACGCAAGAATTTAGATAAGAGATTGCTTCCCTTGTACTACTGTTTAGCCACTCATGAGTCTTTGTATTAATCCCGTTTGCCCTCAACCCAATCAATTAGACGATAATGAAAATCGCTTTTGCCAAAGCTGTGGTTCTCAGTTGCAATTACTAGGGCGCTATCGGGTGATGCGCTTGTTAACTGACAAAACTAGCTTTAGCAAAGTTTATGAAGCATACGACGAACAAGACACGCCGAAAATCCTTAAAGTACTTAAGAAAGATGTCTCAGGCGACGCTAAAGCAATAGAACTATTCCAGCAAGAGGTAACTATACTAGGGCAACTGAATCATCCTGGCACACCTAAAGTAGATGGCTATTTCCAATATCAAACTAGAAGTGGTTTGGTATTGCACTGCATCGCAATGGAAAAAATCAACGGGTCGAATTTAGAACAATGGCTACAGCAGGAGAATCGCCCTATTTCCCAAGCACAAGCTATAGCTTGGTTAAAACAGTTGGTAGAAATTTTAGATGTATTGCATAGCAAGCAGTACCTGCATCGAGATATTAAGCCATCTAATATCATGATCCGTTCTCCTTTAGATCCCTTGATTCAGCAAGCTTGGGGGAATTTAGTATTAATTGATTTTGGTAGTGCTAAAGAAGTAGTAAAAAACTTCCTTCCCCGACCTAGCAGCTGTAGCGGGATGGATGCAATTATGTCATCTGGTTATACCGCCCTAGAACAAATGAATTGTCAAGCTGTACCGCAATCAGATTTTTTTGCCTTAGGACGAACTTTTGTATTTTTACTCACGGGATATCATCCCTTAGAAATGTACGATATTCACCACAATGTTTTGCACTGGCGAAATCGTGCTAATCATGTCTTACCCTTGCTGTTGAATTTAATTGATTGGTTGATGGCACCAGAAATAGGCAAACGTCCTGCCAATACCCAAGAAATTTTGCAGCGTCTTGAGGAGATTGAAGAACAACTAACTCCAACTACAACTGCAACGATAAATGTAGAGGGCAATCATCAAACTGAACAGTTGTTATCTCCTATCATTAAAACTCTACTACCCCAAAATAAGCAAGCACAAAAAATGCCACTTTTGGCACTATTTGCAGCGCTACTGGCATCTCTAGGATTACTGACTTTGCTAGCTTTAGTTCTAGGAACATTAAGCTTTACTTCAGTTACTAATTATGGGCAAGCGCCACAAAGGAAAGGTAAAGTGGATTACTTTACTTATGCAGAAGGTAGGGATAGTCTAGGCAGAAGTGCAGAGTTTAATATAGCTGTATTGTCAGTAGAATATAAATGGCTTTTAGGAAGCAATTTTCAAATTAAATATAATGATAAAATTATTAGTCTTGATTTATTAAAGTTGAACCTAGAGCAAGAAGGTATACAGAATATTATGGAAAATCCTAGTGAAATTATCTCTGTAGGGACGGCTTCTTGTGAAGGAAATATAGCTATTGAACAACGCAGAGCTTTAGAACGTTCTAAGCAAATACAAATTTTAGCAAAAAAACTATTTATTAATACATCCAGTGTTAAAGTTTATCGCTTATTAAATCTTGGTCAATTTAAGCGCAGTGATTGTCAGCCCAATCAAGACTCAACGGCTTATCAAAGAAGTATAATCATTATTGGCGTTAAAAAACAATCAGATGGTGTAATTGTCGATGAAGCTCTTAGAGATAGGTTACAAAATAAACCATTTGCAGATTTTAAATTAGAAGATTATTCTTTGGGAGCAGCAGATAAGTTTAAGACAATACCGAGTAATTTATAAGAGGGAATCTGAGAAACATCAAACTATTGTGCTTACCGACACCCCGCCCAGAGATGAAAGTTCACAGGTTCATAGCGCAAGTCAACTCAAGTGGACTAAAATCATTCAGTTCGCTTTAAAAGACGGAAATTATAAGCCAAGGAATTCCATGATACTGTGGGTTATACCAATTTGAAAAAAGAATACGACAATGGTTAGGGGCGCAACAATGTTGTGCCCTTACGAATAATTTATGTGTCGCAAACATTATTGAAATCGGTATTAATTGTGAGTAACAGTAAGCCGTGAAAAGGTAACCGAGTATTTACGCTCCCATCCCAGAATAACGTTTCAATCCCATACGCCACAGCCAGCGATTAGCAACGAAAAACAGCAATATCCAACCTATCATTGCCAGAAATCCCCGTCCTAAATCTACAGGTAAACCTACCAAAATACTTGCTGGAAAATTAATTAAATAAGGAAAAGGTGTTAACATAACTGCTGCCCGTACAGGTTCAGGAAATACTTTTAAAGGAGCTATTAACCCGGACAAAAATAAATAAAACAACATCCAGAAATTTTCTAAAGCGCTAGCCCGTTCCGTCCAAAAAGCTAACATGGCAAAAGTGTATTGAATTAAGAACCGTAAAGTAAAAGCTAGCCCTACTGTTAATAGAAAAAATAATAAATTACTCAACCTTGGTAACCAAAAAGCTTGGGGATAAAGTAAAAAAAATAATACTATTAATATTAGAGCAAACTGTATGCGAGCAATTCTGTCAGCTATATGAAGCGCAACATGATGCCATACAGGATCAAGAGGTTGTAACAATCTAGGTGATAATTTCCCTTCTACTACTTCCCTTTCAAATTCCCAAATTACCCAGACAGCGGTAAATTGCCTAATAATGAAAACTACTAGAAAGTAACGAATAAAATCTATAGGTGACAAATCGAAGTTTCCACCCTGTGCTGCCTGAATCCAAATACCCATGAAGATAATAGGTAAAGAGCCAGACAAAACCCATAAAATCATTTCTGCTCTGTATTCGAGCGTATACGCATAGTAAACTCCAACCAAAGTTAAGGCTTTTCTCAAAATCTGCTTCATTTACCCGCCTTCTACTCTACAAAGCTTTACCAATTCAAAATTCACAAAGCCAGATTTCATCTAGGTTCTCAAGCTTGTATCTGTCACATTAGTTTTTTCAAATTAGTATTAGCTATTAACTTCATGAGTAATTTTATTAGCGCTCAGCATTCACTATATAACTCCCGCCTGAAACACTTTTCCAATCACTTCTTCTACAGACGGTTCAGTTACTTTTAAATCAACTACTTCTAAATCCGCCAAAATCTTTGATACTGTTTGGGTTAGCACTTCTTGCGGCACTAAAAAACGTACAGTTCGTCCTTCTAAAAGATGTATATCACCGTAGAAAATAAGTTTTTCTTTTGGCAAACATGCGGTTAACTCCACATGAATTTCCCGGTAAGGGGCAAAGCGTTCTAGGAGTTCATTTAAGCTACCATCGTACATCAGCTTTCCTTGGTGAATTAGCAGCACTCGTTGGCATAAAGCTGTAATATCAGCCATGTAATGGCTAGTCAACAAAACTGTTGCTTGATAACGCTGATTGTACTCGCGTAAAAAATCACGTACTCCTACTTGAGCATTCACATCTAGTCCCAAAGTCGGTTCATCCAAAAATAATACCTGGGGACGATGCAAAAGTGCTGCCAACAGTTCCGCTTTCATCCGCTCGCCCAAAGAAAGTTTCCGCACTGGTTGGGTAAGCTTACTTTCTAGAGAAAGCATCTCGCTTAACTCTCCTACCCGCCGCTGGAACTCTTTATCAGGAATGTTATACACAGCAGCGTTGATTTTCAAAGAATCTAGTGCTGGTAAGTCCCATATCAACTGCTGTTTTTGCCCCATCACCAAGGTAATTTTTTGCAAAAATGCTTCTTGGCGACGAAATGGAATCTGCCCAGCCACTCTCACATTTCCGCTAGAAGGGTGAATCAGCCCTGTGAGCATTTTGAGTGTAGTAGTTTTACCAGCACCATTTGGCCCTAAAAACCCTACTACTTCGCCCGTGGCGATTTCAAAGGAAACATTCTGAACTGCTTTAATTGAACGGTATGTGCGGCGGAAAAAGTGGGTGATTGTTCCTTTAATGCCAGGCTCTTTCACCGCCACTGGATAAAATTTGCTCAGGTCTTCAGCCACAATTATCGGCATAAAGCTTATTTTAAACGACCTGAGCGTAAAATACTAACGATTAGCCATAGCCCCAACAAACTAGCGAATGCAAAGAGGACGCTGCTTAAAAAAGATAGTTGAGTTGTCTGTGCGTGGTTAGAAATAATTGCTGCCCCCATAATCAGTGATCCCACCAAAATGCTAAAAGATAGGCGGTTAGCAGCATCGTCCATAGTACGCCGCACACTATCTAAACCACGCAGCGAGAAATTCCACTGTAAGGTTTCCGAAGTCACTCGGTCTAATAACAGTTCAATTTGGCGGGGAGATTGTAAGGAGAGACTTTTGATATCCATTGCTGTTCTTAAGAGCGATCGCAAAGGATTATCGCCTATTAACTGTCGGCGAACCAAATCTGTTAGCAATGGCTGAATTTCTTCTATAAAATTAAGTTCTGGATTAAACCCACGAGCCACCCCTTCTAAGTTAGCTAAGGTTTTGGCATACAAGCCCATGTTACTAGGTAGCCGAATTTTATTATTGCGGGCGATTTGCAGAATTTCATAAATTACTTGACTGAAATTGATTTGAGACAAGTTGATGTTGTGATACTTTCGCAGCATCCGGTCATAATCATTTTCCAAGCGAATTAAAATTACTGGCTGGGTAGAATCCGATAGCTGTAAAGTTAACTGAGCGCATCGTTGAGCATCTAAATCCACGATCGCCAACAACATTTCTGTTAATATCTGCTGAGTGCGCGGATCAAGTCTTCCTACCATGCCACAATCTAAGAGTGCAACTCGACCATCTTGGAGATAAAATAAATTGCCTGGATGGGGATCAGCATGGAAGAAGCCATCTATATATAGTTGTTGAAAAAAAACTCGAAATAGCAAAGTGGTAATTGCTTTGCGCTGTGCAACCGGATCTGTACCGTTATTGTCACCAACTAAATTTGCTGATAAAAGTGGTACTCCTTCTAGCCACTCCATCACCATTAATTTTTCTGTAGTCAAATCCCAGTAAACTTCGGCAACTACTATTTGTTGGGGATCATACCAGCGGCTGTGGGATAAATTTTCCCGCAATTGATTTGTAAAATTGGCTTCACGAGTAAAATCCAACTCGGCTTCTAGTGCTTTGGTAAATTCTTCGGCAATGGATTTGATTTCGTAGGTGCGACCAAAATCGGTTCTTGCTACTAAATCGGCGATTCCTTGAATTAAAGCAATATCTTGGGCAACTGTAATATCAATTCCTGGACGTTGTACTTTCAGAGCAACTTCCCGACCGTCTGCTAATGTTGCGCGATGTGTCTGAGCAATTGATCCCGCGGCTACTGGGACAGGATTGATTTTACTAAAGGTTGCTTCCAGCGGCCCTTTGATTTGTTTGCGTAAAAGTACTTCTATTTCTGTCCAAGGAACTGGCGGTACTTCGTCTTGCAGAGTTGACAGTTCCTCAATATAGCCAGCGCTCAGTAAATCTGGACGAGTGGACATTAGTTGACCTAGTTTGACATAGACTGGCCCTAAATCCACTAAGATATTTTTTAAAACCGCAGGTGTAGGCAGTTGAGGCTCATCAGCTTTACCACCGGTAAGTAGTCTACGCATATAGTCCCAGCCATTACGGAGGACTACTTCGATAATTTCTCTTTGACGAGGAACTGTTTGGGTGAGGAACATTTTTGTCAGGGGCTGGGGATTGACGGCTAGGAATTAAGTATTTAGATTGAAAAGAAAAAACTTTATAACTTTATATAGTTTTCATCTCTCCTACTTAGAATACTTAAATCCCTAGCTCTGATCCCGTTATAATTGAAAAAGGGGTATTTCAGCCTCTGCCAAGGGTTTTAACTTTATAGTTATAACAAGTCGGTAAATCGGGGATCGCTTTCAAGGGTTTTGAGGATCTGTTTAATTTCCTGGGTACGATCCTTTTTGACAATCAAGGTGACCTTGCGATCGCGCACAATCACCACATCCTCTAAACCTATAGTAACTATTACATCTTCGGGATCGGTAGCATAAAGAATTGCCCCTTGTGTATCCAGCCCTACATGGGTAGCGAGTTCCACATTGGGAGTCTCTTGCGTTTTAAGTAAACGCTCGATTGCATTCCAATCTCCTAAATCATCCCAACCGAATTCGACTGGTAAAACATATGCTAGATTGGTCTTTTCCATCAGTGCATAGTCTATACTTTTTTTAGGCAACTGAGGATAAATATCAGAACCCTTTTGTGCTAGAGGTTCGATAATTTCCGGAGCGTGGGTATAAAGTTCTTTCAGAACAACCCCAGCCCGAAAAACGAACATACCACTATTCCAGCTAAACCGTTCCGTTGATAAAAAAGCTTCTGCTGTTTCACGGTTGGGCTTTTCAGTAAAGCGGTTGACGTGATAAGCTGGCAACTCATTAAAGCTACCTATTTTTTTGCCTTGTTCGATATAGCCGTAACCAGTTGATGGGAAAGTAGGCTTGATCCCTAATGTGACAATCGCTTCTGTGCTTGCCGCTAGAGAGCTAGCAGCGCTTAATGTGTTTGCAAATGCCTTTTGATCGGCAATCCAGTGATCAGCAGGGAAAAAGCCAATGATAGCGTCTTCTCCATAACGCTGTTTGATTTCTAAACTTGTCCAAGCAACAGCTGCGGCAGTGTCTCTTCGCTCTGACTCAATTAATAAATTTTGTGACGGCAGTTGTGGCAATTGTTGTCGTACTCCTTCAGCTATCTGATTAGAAGTTATGACAAACATAGAATCCCAACCGCCTACAAGTTCTAGCAACCGATCAGCGGTTGCTTGTAGTAGACTCCTAGAGCTACCATCAAGACTTAAAAATTGCTTGGGTCGCCCAGAACGACTTAAGGGCCAAAAACGTTCACCTTTACCACCAGCAAGGATTACGCAGAACAATGAACTAGTCATTTGTCATACACATCTACTGAAGAACACTACAAGTGTACAGTGGGCTTTTGCACTGGCAAGATTTGTAGCTTGCATTAACATACTTTTAGGGAGTGGTTGAGTGGGGAGATAAATGTGATTAAACAAATTCAATGGACAGACAATCAGGTAACGCCTCAACAAGTACCAGCTTTAGATATAGATGAGGTCAGACCTCAACAATTACAAAAAGCAGAAAATCAAGTAACGCCTCAAGAAGTACCAGCACCAGAACCGGAAATCCAGCCAAAACAGCAAGCAAATGTTTCCCGTGGCGTTGTGGAGTCTGTAAGCGAAATCCCCAATCAGCTTTATGAGCGATTGGGCTTGACCATGCCTCGATGGTTATTGTGGATACTGACGGTTGTTTTGGGGATCATTTTATCCGGGCTGCTAGTATCCACCTTGGCGTTGTGGACTCCTTTATGGAGCAATTTAGATCAAACCGATGAAGATGCAGGAGTAGCTGGTAAAGAACAGCAAAAAATCCCGCTACCTGGAGAGTTATGGGGGAAAATCTCCGAGTATCAACTCTCACGACCCATGAACATTTTAATTATGGGTATTGAACCAGTTAAAGGTACTGTTGATGGTTCACCAGAAAGTTTTGCTGGCAAAAGTGACACCATGCTCATGGTCAGGCTCAACCCCAGCGATAAATCTATCAAAGTGCTTTCGATCCCCAGGGATACAATGATTGCGATCCCAGAAAAGGGATTAACCAAAGTATCAGATGCTAACGCTCAAGGTGGCCCTGTCTTGGCGGCACGGGTAGTCAGCCGTACCTTAAGTAATGCGCCTATTGACCGCTACATCCGCATTTCTACTAGTGGCTTACGGCAATTAGTAGATCAATTGGGTGGGGTAGAGGTTTTTGTTCCCCAATCAATGGCATATGAAGGTACTTCTGGCCGACGGTCAGTGAATTTAGTCAGCGGCTGGCAAACTCTCAACGGCGAACAAGCAGAACTATTTGCACGGTTCCGCGAACCAGGTATGGGTGATTTACCACGGGTGCAGCGACAGCAAGCACTGATGAAAGCACTACAAGAACGCCTTAATAGTCCTACAGTGTTACCCAGGTTGCCTCAATTAACCCGTATTATGCGGAAGTACTTTGATACCAACCTAAAAATAGAAGAAATGATGGCTTTGGTGAATTTTTCCCTGAACTTAGAACGGGATAATTTCCAAATGACCGTATTGCCTGGTACGTTTAGTCGTTTTAGCCAAGATCCTAATAATTATTGGCTGAATATGACTGGACAACAGAGCCTATTGAATGATTATGTTGGGGTGAACGTCCCAGGCCTCAAACAAGATTTGCGACCAGTTCCTAGCCTCAAAATTGCTATTCAAAATGCTTCTAATCAACCTCAATTAACTGAAAAAGTTATCAAATATTTCAAACAAAAAGGCTTCACTAATGTCTATGCAGTGCCAGATTGGCCTGATACTCAACGCCAAACTCAAATTATCGTCCAAAAAGGAAAGCGAGAAGTAGGAGCTGACCTGCAAAAAATTGTAGGCTTAGGTCAAATTGAAGTAGCGGCAACTGGTGATTTAGGATCTGATGTGACAATTCGGATTGGTAAGGATTGGAAGTAGTCAGTGGAAAGTGGAAAGTTCTGAGTGCTGAGGAGCCAGTCGCGTGGGCGGGTTTACCGACTTGAGCGAACTGGCGTTGCTGAGAGGCTATTTAAGCTTAACTCTTCATTCTTCACTCAGAACTTAAGGCTGATTTTGATGAAAGCTATGAAAAAGTTTTGGTTACGCTTTTTGAGTTTGATAGTAATTTTGATATTGGCTGGTTTATGGGTGATTATCAATCCTAAACCAGCCTTTGCTCAAACAAATATAATCAATTACAACAACATTAATTTAAACAATCGTGACTTTTCTCATAATAATTTGACTGGTGCAACTTTTGTAGCAGCAGAAATGCGGGGTACAAACTTTCAAGGAGCAAATTTAACCAACGCAATTTTGACAAAAGGAGTTTTGTTAAAGGCAGATTTGGAAGGTGCAAACTTGACAGGCGCTTTGGTAGATCGGGTGACTTTAGATGGTGCTAACCTTAAAAATGCTATTTTTACCGAAGCAACTTTGACCCGTAGCCGCTTTTATGATGCGGTGATTACTGGTGCTGATTTTACAGATGCTTTGATTGACCGTTATCAAGTGGCATTGTTGTGCGATCGCGCTGATGGCATTAATCCAGTTACTGGTATTTCGACACAAGATAGTTTAGGATGCCGATAAAAAGGATGAAGGATGAAATATATTAATTAAACCTGATTAAGGTTTTATTTTCTATCTTTATCCTTTACAAAAAGTTGTCGGGTATTATTCGTGACCAAACAAGACCAAAAACCCTCTCGTTCTTTTGCGGGAATTGCTGGCATTGTTGCCATAGCTACCTTAATTAGTAAAGTATTTGGTTTAATCCGACAGCAAGCGATCGCTGCCGCTTTTGGTGTCGGTGCTGCTGCTACTGCCTATAGTTACGCCTATATTATTCCTGGGTTTCTGTTAATTTTACTAGGTGGCGTCAATGGCCCATTACATAGTGCAATTGTTAGTGTTTTAGCCAAGCGCAAGCAAGAAGAAGCAGCTCCTTTAGTAGAAACAGTAACAACCCTAGTAGGTGGATTGTTATTGCTGGTGACATTGGCTCAGATTGTCTTTGCGGATGAGATCGTTGGTTTAGTCGGTTATGGCTTGGAAGAAACAACCAGGGCGATCGCAGTTCAACAGATCCGCATCATGGCTCCGATGGCTTTATTTTCGGGATTAATTGGCATTGGCTTTGGTACTCTCAATGCAGCCAATCAATATTGGTTACTCTCTATTAGTCCTTTATTATCTAGTATCACTGTTATTGCAGGCATTGGTATCTTAACTTTGCAACTGGGTAAAGACATTATCCGGCCAGAATACGCTTTTATTGGTGGCATGATGTTAGCGTGGGGAACCTTAGCAGGAGCAATTCTCCAGTGGTTGGTGCAGCTAATTGTCCAGTGGCGGTTAGGGTTAGGCACATTAAGGTTGCGATTTGATTTTAAATCCCCTGGTGTGCAAGAAGTAATCAAAATCATGACTCCGGCGACAATTTCTTCAGGGATGATGCCAATTAACGTCGCTACTGCTCTTTATTTTGCTAGCCCTATCCCTGGCGCTGCTGCTGGCTTTAACTATGCTAATTTACTAGTGCAAACTCCTTTAGGGATTATTTCTAACATCGTTCTATTGCCTCTGTTACCAATATTTGCCAAACTTGCTGAACCAGAAAATTGGCCAGACTTAAAATTACGCATTCGCCAAGGATTGTTGCTTACCGCCGTGACTATGCTACCTTTAGGGGCGCTGATGGTGGTTTTATCTGTGCCTATTGTCCAAGTAGTTTATGAGCGCGGAGCTTTTAAGCAAGATGCTACACAGTTAGTATCTTCGCTACTCATTGCTTATGGTATTGGGATGTTTGCTTATTTGGGGCGTGATGTTTTAGTGCGGGTGTTTTATGCTTTAGGCGATGGTCAAACACCTTTTCGCATTAGTGCTTTTAATATCTTTCTCAACGCCTTTTTAGATTGGATTTTAGTCAAACCTTTTGGTGCTTCTGGTTTAGTGTTAGCAACGGTAGGCGTAAACTGTAGCTCAATGTTGATGCTGTTATGGTTACTCGATCGCAAACTCAATGGTTTACCTTGGCGTGAGTGGAGTGTACCAATAATAGGTTTAACTGCTGCTAGCGTTGTAGCTGGGGTAGCAAGCTATGGCACATTGCTTGGTTGTCAGTACGTTTTAGGTAAAGAAGGTTTATTGATTCTACTAATAGAGTTAGCTGTAGCTGGTTTAGTAGGAATCGGTGTATTTGCAATTATTGCTTTATTGATGAAAATACCAGAGGTAAATACTTTTATCTCTCGTCTGCGTCAACGTTTTAGCCCAAGATAACTGGGAAAGTTTTAATGCCCCATGCCCAATGCCCATTTTCATACTTGGCTATTACATTGCTGATATAAAGACAATAATGTACATTCCCAAACAAGGCGTGGCTGGGCATAACAAAGTAGAAATTTACGAGCTTGTTCTAGCTGTTTGATAATTCCTTGTTGATACCATTGTTGCCAGTAGGAATTTTGAAGATAATCAATCAACCACAGTTGAGCTTCTGTATCTAATTCTTTATCAATTTTTTTAGCTAACTCCAAAGCGTGACGATAGGATGAAGGTGCTTTTGCCAGGTTTTGGAGTAGTTCAGGAGGTATAGCTTGTAATTGCTGATAAGATGCGATCGCACTTCCTGGGCTACCAGCTGCTATGCTCAACAATGCCGGATGTTGCAAAATTTGCTCATGCTCAGTTTGAGTTAGTACCTGAGCTAAAGACGCTGTATCTAAGCGATAAAATGGAATGCGTTGACAGCGCGACACTAAAGTTGGCAACACAGACTCAGGTGTGGGTGCGATTAAAATTAATGTCGCCTGTCCTGGTTCTTCCAAAGTTTTCAGCAAAGCATTGGCTGCTGCTTCTGCCATTGTTTCTGCTTGCTCCAGCACTACCACATTCCTCGGTGCTTCCAAAGGCGGACGGCTAAGAAACTCAGTAATCTCCCGAATTTGCTCTAGTCTAATGACAGGCGGTGCTTTGCGCTTCACTCCTTTTTCGGCTGCTTCTGCTGCTGTCAGTCGTTGTCCTTGGTATTGATATGTCGGCTGCACCCACAAAACATCTGGGTGATTACCTTGACGCAAACGATTTTGTAAAGACGTAATTAATTTTGTCTTTACATAACTAGAAAATAGTAATTCTATAAAGCATCGTGCTGCTAAACTCCGCCCCACACCATCCGGCCCTACAAATAGATAAGCTGGAGCCAGCCGATTTTGCTTAACAGCCTGAGTTAATAATTCTACGGCTTGTTGTTGTCCTATAAGTGGTGCAAACGAGTTGTCTGTCATTAATCAATTGTAGATTGAGTGACTTAAGTACCCGTATAAAGAAAGTACCCAAACCAGAAGGCACGGCACTCAGTGGAGTTATTTGTTTATCACGACATTTACACAAAGCCTGAACATACAAGCACTTGAGGTATTTTGCGATTCACCAAGGAAAGTACGATCGCTCTTTTGAAATCCGCGCAGCAAAAGGCAATCGGGTTGAGAACTGAGTGCAAGTAGTTATGGTGACATAGAAGTTTAACATTGAGCATAGCTAATCTTACATATCCTCATGCTTTCAGCAGACGATAAAGATTACAGCAACAATCATGCTGTTAAATAGCAACTATTGTTCTCACTTTTCTTGTATGGTTAACGGAATCAAATCTTTGGCTTCAAGAATTATTCAGATAGTTATTAGTGATTACTGGGCAGAAATCATCACTGAACACCCTCACTGCGTCTACTATTTTGGCCCTTTCCAAACATTTCTTGAAGCGAAAGCTGCTTGTCCTGGGTATATTGAAGACCTTAGAAGCGAGGGAGTCTTGGGGATAAAAGTCGTAATTAAACGTTGCCGCCCAGATGCGCTGACTATTTGTGATGAAGAAATGAGTTATGGCAGTTATTAGTTGAGTGAGGTAAGTCAGAAGTAATTAAACATAGATGAGGGGAGGCTGGGGGAGATGAATGAGGTTCTGAGCTAGATTAATGAAGCTCTGGGACAGATGAATGAGGTTCTGAGAGAGATGAACGAGGTTCTGAGCTAGATTAATGAGGTTCTGAGGGAGATGAACGAGGTTCTGAGCTAGATTAATGAAGCTCTGAGGGAGATGAACGAGGTTCTGAGCTAGATTAATGAAGCTCTGAGGGAGATGAACGAGGTTCTGAGCTAGATTAATGAAGCTCTGAGGGAGATGAACGAGTTTTAAACTGTATGCGTCAAGTTCTAACTCTTCCTCAGTCCCTCAGTTCGCTTGCTCAAAGATTGCCAGGGATGAAATTTTTTAATGGAAAGGACAGCCTGTTGCCAGTTTATTCAAAAACGAACTGGTGTCAAAAAAATGTTCTAAAGACAAAATCTTTAAGTCTTCGTTAACGCGAGCAATACTAATACCAACTATTTCTACAGTCTCGCCTGTAGGTGCGTGTTCTTTGTATGGGCCGCTAAAATTTCCCCAATGACGCCACTTGAATGTTACATTTGGCGGCCCTGATAAAACTTCGACTAATTCCCACAAAAATCCATTGGGAAATGCTTGATGGAAAGTGTGTGCTGATGATTCAAAGTCTTCTTCTGAGGACTTATATTGTTCTGTATCGCCAAGAAATAGATTGTACGTTCCCGCTTCTACTATGTCCTCAGCTGTGTAAGCTGGCCCAGCGTTTGTTATCATACGAAACTTTTCAGTCACAATCGAAATCCACTGCTGGGGATTGCTTTTATAAGATGCTTCCATCTCAAAGGTTCTGACTAAATTTTGCACGATCGCTTCTAAAGAACCTTCAAGGTGATTATATTTGCTTTGTTTTTGCAAAAATTGATTGGTACGGGAGTAGTCAGGACGTGTTTGATATCGCCACTCAACATTAGCATCATTAGCAATGACAGTATCTCTGTCCTGTATCCAAAGAGGCTGGTTTGTAGCTTGTTCTGGACTCATAATTTTAGTACCCAATTAGTGGTTAGCTAAATTGATAGTTGGTAAAATTGTTATTTTCCAACTTTGTTTATTGACGATTAGCACAAGACAGTCAAAATTCACCCACTATCGAACAATGCCTTGCAAGTGTAGGTTATTTGGCTGATTTCAAAGAAGCTTTAAGATGATATTTTGGGAATTTTGCATAGCATCACTAGGCTATTACCCAGATTTGGCAGGAAAACTCCACAAAGTTTATATGACTTAGATTGATCGCAAAATAAGTCATACAAAACTTTGTCAAATTATCTAATTAATTAAAAACTTCCGAAATCATATTTGATTTCAATCCGACAAATTATGCTTGCATAACTTGTGAGAAATAGTGCTATTCAATTACGAGAATATACTTTTAAATTGTCACAACCGGTAAACCAATATAAAAGATACCACATGATGTAAAAAATTTAAAAAGCTAGCCAGGATTTTAAGCGATCGCCTAAAATACCTTGGATGATTTGTTGTACAGCTTCTTTGGTCAAGCTTCCATCTACGCGCACAATTCGTGTTGGATGAGATGCGGCTAACTCTGCATATCCCTGCTGTACCAGGCGATGAAAAGCGATTGTTTCTTGTTCAATTCGGTCTAATCCTGCTTCTTGTCCCCGTTTTCGGGCAAGTCCCACTTCTACATCAACATCTAGCCAGATAGTTAAGTCACTTGCTAACCCACCAGTAGCAATATAATTAAGCTGCTCAATTAAACTCATATTTAAACTCCGTCCATAACCTTGGTAGGCAATGGTCGAGTCAGTGTAGCGATCGCACAAAATATATTTGCCTGCTGCTAAATTTGGCTTTAGTTCTTGTTCAACGTGTTGCGCGCGATCGGCAGCATACAACAATAATTCTGTCACCTCAGTAATTGGTTTGTTCTCTGCCTTTTCTAACAATAAGCGGCGAAGCTGCAACCCTAACTCTGTTCCTCCTGGTTCACGAGTAAGTAACACAGAGATATCAAGACTTTGCAACCACTCAGAACAAAGCTGCATTTGGCTAGTTTTGCCGCAGCCCTCGACCCCTTCAAATACAATTAATCTGCCTTCCATGCGTTGTTAATTTTGCTACTACTAACTTGTTTTAGTCAGCTTCAATTCAAATCAACATAACATCTGGCAAAGCACAGAAATTCTAGAAAATTAAAGTTTTGAGAATTTTATAGGGATTGGTGACAAGAGAAAGAAGGAGTCTCCTCCTTTCCCTCAATTACCCGTTATGTTGATTACACCTATACAGTGGGAACTCTAACTAGTGAGATGAGAAAAGTTTCCTAGAGTAATTACTTATGATTCATTCCGATAGTACAGTGCTGCATCAGCCGTCATTCCGTGGTTTACCACGTAGCTTGAGTTCTTGGGAGACTTGGGCTTTTGGGCTAACATCCCACCTTGCTTGGACATCAGTAGTGCCAGCTGTTCATGCTGCTTTAGGAACACAAGCTGTTTTTGTCTGGGTTCCGGCTGTGATTGTTGGAATGCTACTGAATTATCAGATGAAGCATTTAGGTAGAAGTTTATTGGATGTATCTGGAGGAACTCCTAATTATGCAACAAGACTGTGGCAACGCTACCCAATAATTGCCCGATATGCAGCGATAGGATATCTCTTGGGTTGGCTTGCTTTCCTCTCAGTTAATGCTGTTGTGCTGACAGATATCATCAAAGTGAATCTTGAGGCATTAGGGATGAGCTGTCCAGAAGAAATACTCAGGATTAGCTTTATATTATTACCTTTTGTTGTTGCTTATAGTGGCACACGTGCATTAAGCATTCTACATATGTTTTTTGCAATTCCTGCCTGCATCTTGCTATTTACTTTTTGTCTACAAGGTCTTGGATTTTTAGCGTTTTCTAGTAATAGTCCTGGCTTTTTTCCTAATAATTGGTCATCTTTCAGCTTTGTTGATTGGGCAAAATGGTTTTATTTCGTTAGCTATACAGTCTACAGCTGTGAAACTGCCTCATCCTTTGTTGCTGATAGTCGTGAACCTAATAAAACTTTGAGGTTTCTAGATATTGCTGCCTGGTTAATGTTACCAGTGTTTGTGGGTGGTTCTTGGGTAATCATGCGTTTAGCAACAGATCCAAATCTAGACGATAATGCTTTTTTAAATTTTGTTGCAGCTTCTACACCATTTTGGGGAAATTTTGCCCCAGCGATCGCTACTTTTTTACTAGCTGGTGCTTGTTTATTAGGTTCAGCGACGACAGTTTCTCTTTGCCCTCGAATTATTTATCAGTTAGCTGTAGATAAACATTTTGCATCAGTATTTTCTGTAGTCTCACCTCGTGGGGTATTTGGCCCATCTCTCGCTTTAAGCCTGCTTTTGGGGTTAATTTATTTTATTTGGGGTAATGTATCTCACATCGTTGCAGCGGCAAATGCAGCTTGGTTTATATCATTTATGCTGGTGCATTTAGGTTTATGGCAACAACGAGCTAAGTTTGATGTAGTGCTTCCAAAGTTTACTCTAGGTATCTTTTTGCTAGAGGTAATAATCTTATTAGTAGGAAGTTCTGCTTGGGGCTGGCAATCTTCTCTTATCGGATTGTTAGCACCGTTTTTTGTATTAACAATTGATGCGTTAGTGCGGCGCATTCCTATTGCTATTTTCGGCGCTAATTGGTGGTTAAAACTTTATCAATCACGGCGGTCGAACCAATTTCAAGATTCGGTGATGCTACAAGTGAGCATCTTAATTTTTCTGTTGTGTAGTGCTGTTTTAGTTGGCTGTTTATTTGGTTGGCATTTAAATAAAGTTGCAAGTACAAATTTTCAAAATTTAGTCGTTGTTCTGCTGATGACGGTGGCATTTGTTGGAGTAGCGATCGCCTGTTGGACAAGTTTACCTCAGGTAGTGGCGATCGCTGAAGCGCGAGAGGCGGCTGAACACCTTTTTCATATTGCCCAAGATGGTATTGTCGTAACAGATGAACAAGGTATCGTTTGGCAAGCAAACCCAGCAATTGAATTTTTTTTTGGTGTTAATCCATTTGCTCTTTTAGGGCATCATCTCAACGAATGGTTGCCCGAATTAGCTTACTATCCAGAAGAGTGGACAAGGCGTAGTGAACACACCTTATTTCATAACGCTAAAATCAAAAATTTAGAAGTTTCTATTTCAGACCGACCCCATCAAGACTTTCGAGAATATGTCGTCATTCTCCACGACATTACCAAGCGCAAACAAGCAGAAGAAGTATTGCGACAATCAGAGGCAAAATTACGGGAAGAGGCTAAACAACTAGCTACTCAATTAGTGCAGAGTGAAAAGATGTCCAGTTTAGGACAGTTAGTAGCAGGAGTAGCACACGAAATTAACAACCCAGTCAATTTTATTTATGGTAATCTTACCCCTGCTAATCAATATATTCAAGATTTACTCAAACTGGTGCTACTTTATCAACAGCATTATCCCGACCCAGTAGCAGAAATTCAAGACGAAGCAGAAGCGATTGATATTGATTTTTTAGTTACAGATTTGCCACAATTACTAACTTCGATGAAAGTTGGAGCCGAAAGAATTAAAGAAATTGTCCTATCTCTGCGAAACTTTTCTCGCTTGGATGAGGCAGAAATGAAAGTGGTAAATATTCATGATGGTATCGACAGTACTTTGATGATTCTGGAACATCGCCTTAAGGATACAACTAAATATCCATCAATAGCAGTTATCAAAGAATACGGCAATCTGCCATTAGTAGAATGTTACGCTGGACAACTCAATCAAGTATTTATGAACATTTTGGTGAATGCAATTGATGCTTTAGAAGAATCATTTATTAATGACCAAAATATTAATACTCCTCAGATTCGTATAAAAACTGAATTGATAGATAATAAACAGGTAATTGTTCGCATTGCTGATAATGGCTCTGGTATGCCAGAAAGTGTGCAAAAGCGATTATTTGACCCTTTTTTCACTACCAAAGCAATTGGTAAAGGTACTGGTTTAGGTTTATCAATTAGTTATCAAATTATTACAGAAAAACATCGAGGAAAATTGCATTGTATTTCTTTACTCAATCAAGGAACAGAATTTGTAATTGAGATTCCCTTGCGTCAATACGCCACCACCGTTGATGTGAGATAACAGTTATAAACAAAAATATAATGTTTCTATTTGCAGATAAAGCTGTCTTCAGAAAGTGATCGCACTTTAACTTTTGCCTTTTTGTAGCAATTGCGATCGCCTCCTAATTATCCTGAAATTCGCGTCTGCCTAGTTTTGTTTTTCAAACTTCTACATTCTTTCTAGTACCTGAATTCCCAACAGGGATAGTCCTAGCTTTAGGGTTCTAGCAGTCAAATCACACAGAACTAAGCGAGATGTGCGCAGTGGTTCCTCCGCAGTTAGTACCGGAACCCCGCGATCGCGATCGTAAAACTGATTAAACTTTTTACTCAGCTCATACAAATACTCACATAAACGATTAGGCAGCAAGTCTTGCTCTACAGTACTAATAACTTCATCAAGTTGAAGTAAATACTTGCCTAACGCCAACTCTGTTTCATGCTGCAACAAAACTTTGGTATTTTCTCCTAACTCATTAAAGTTAATACCACCCTTGCGACTAATTCCCTGAATCCGCGCATAAGCATACAGCATATAAGGTGCAGTATTACCTTTAAGATCCAGCATTTTCTCGTAGCTGAAAATGTAGTTACTCGTGCGGTTTTGGCTTAAGTCAGCATACTTAACTGCACTTATACCAACTACTTCAGCAACGTTATTAATGAACTCTTGTGTTTCTTCGCGCTCTTCTTCTTTTAATCTAACTTCTAAATCTGCACGAGCATAAGAAACTGCTTCATCTAACAAATCCCGTAACCGTACTGTATCGCCTGAGCGAGTTTTGAACTTCTTGCCATCTTCCCCCAGTACCAACCCAAAGGGCACATGAACGAGTTCCACATCATCAGGAATCCATCCCGCTTTACGTGCGACCTGAAAGAATTGGGCAAAATGGTTTGATTGTCCAGCATCGGTTACATAAATAATGCGCTTTGCCTCATCTTGTTGAATTCGGTAGCGCAAAGCTGCTAAATCTGTCGTAGCGTAGTTATAACCACCATCAGATTTTTGCACAATCAAAGGCAGCGGTTCACCTTCTCTGTTAGTAAACCCTTCCAAGAATACACACTTCGCTCCTTGGTTTTCTACCAGTAATCCAGATTTGTCTAAATCTTCTATAATTCCTGGTAGCAAGGGGTTATAAAAAGATTCTCCCCGTTCTGTTACCTTGACATCCAGCAAGTCATAAATTACTTGAAACTCCTGTCTTGACTGTTCGCACAGCAATTTCCAAGCATGAAGTGTATCTTCTGCACCTGCTTGTAGTCTGACAACTTCTTGGCGTGCTGTCTCCTGAAAAGCTTCATCTGCATCAAAGCGCTGTTTCGCTTTGCGATAAAAACTGACTAAATCGCCAATATCTAAAGCATTGGCAGTGGTAAGTGCTTCTGGGTAAACTTCCCGTAAGTAGGCAATTAACATCCCAAATTGAGTACCCCAATCACCCACATGGTTTAACCGCAGGACATCATGTCCAAGAAACTCCAAAATCCGGGCAATAGAATCACCAATAATAGTTGACCGCAGATGCCCAACGTGCATTTCCTTGGCAATATTCGGACTGGAAAAATCTACAACTTCCCGCTGTGCTGTTTTTGCTATTGGCACACCCAATCTAGAATCTGCCTGAATAGCGTTAAGTTGCGCTTCCAAGTATGTAGTTTTCAGTTTCAGATTAATAAAGCCAGGCCCGGCTATATCTGGCGATTCGCAGATTTCTGATACATCTAATTTCTCAACGATAGCAGAGGCGATCGCCCTTGGTTGCTTTCCTAACCTTTTACTCAGGGATAAAGCCACATTCGCCTGATAATCACCAAATTTAGGATTGCTTGCAGGTACTAGAATCGGATCTACTCCAGCGTATTCACCGCCAAAAGCAGCAACCATTGCCTGCCCAAATTTCTCTTTTAGTTGTTCTTGTGTAGCGTTCATATATAAATGTTATCTGTCACAGGCGTAATGTGGCTGTTGAGAGTTTGATATTCTCAAAGCTTGATTATTTTAACCCTAAAATATAGTTACCTAGTGCAAGTGAGGGCTGCCTTAGTACAGCATTATGCCCTTCATTGTCTCCCATACTCGGCAAAACATCCCGAATTTGACAATACACCAAACCCAGATGGAAATTAGAAAATTTGCTGCAAGCCACTTTTTACTTAACTTCTGGCAATTTTTTTACTTACTTCTGTGAAGGATTTACCCTCATCTACTAGTCGCGCAACTAGAATAGCTTGTTGAGCTGGAGACCACTCTTTAATTCCAGAGATATGCCGGATACCTTGAAGTCGCCAAGAAATATCATTAGAATTACCTTTGTACAGCAGCACCTCAACCTCTTGCGTTGAAGATTGCAACCTGTTGAGATACTCCTCATCAATTCCCTCTTCACTAATTTCACCATCTTCAATGAGACGATGAAGGTCTTTAAGTGCAGAAAGACGACGATTTCCTTCTACAACAACATATTTATCGCCGTGGCCATTAATTGGTCGTACTACTATACGATCCATAGGTAAAAAGCCGTTCCGAAGAATACTGTCACGTACTTCCTTAACTCCAAAACTCTCAATCATTTTTTTGAGAGTTCTTTCTTGTATTTTCTGATCAGGAATTTTGTTTTCAGAAGTGGGTTTGTCACGTTCGCTTGAAAAACGAGGATTATTAGGATCTAAAAAAAGCTGTTCCAGAGATAAATTACGTGCTTCTAGTTCGTCGTTATACATGATGGTTTATGGATGCTAATAGCTATTGCACCTAAAGTTTTTAAATTGTACTTTAAACTTAGTATAATTAACTACCTTAATCCCGAAAAACTTTTATTGGTAATTAAACAATAGCTACCATCAATGAATACAGACAACACATCCTAAAATTACTAACCGAACACGCCAAACTTTGTTGAATATGATAACTACTGATTAGCCTTATTATTTAAAGTTGAATCCTCATACTCAAATCCAACCACTTTGACTGAGTAATCGGCGCACTACTAGAGATATAATCAACACCTGTCTCCGCCACAGCACGAATAGTCTCCAAAGTCACATTTCCCGACGCTTCAATCTTTACCCTAGTATTATGTTGGCGAATTAACTGCACCGCCTCACGCATTAGATCTACTGACATATTGTCCAACATAATAATATCGGCTTGATATTTTAGAGCTTCTTTCACCTGCTCTAAACTTTCCGTTTCTACCTCTATCGTCAAAGGGTAAGGAATCTGAGAACGGATACGGGTAATTGCTTCTCCAATTCCCCCAGCCGCTGCAATATGGTTGTCCTTAATCATCACCGCATCATCCAACCCCATCCGGTGATTAATCGCCCCACCGACGGCAGTTGCATACTTTTCCAACAGCCTCAGTCCTGGCGTAGTTTTGCGCGTGTCCACTAACTGAGCAGGTAAATCAACAATTTGCTCTACATATCTATTAGTTAAGGTTGCAATACCGCTTAAACGCATAACTAAATTGAGAGCAACCCGTTCCCCCATCAGCAGCGCATCTAGCGATCCATGAATTTCAGCCACTATTTGTCCTGGTTCACATGATTCACCTTCAGCCGAAACCGCCACAAAGCTAACGTTTTCATTTAAAAGCTGAAATACCCTGGCTGCAATTGGTAAGCCAGCAATTATTCCAGGCGCTTTCGTTATCCACGTAGCTGTTCCTGGTGTGACATCTAAGGTTATTAGGCTATTTGTTGTGCGATCGCCGCGACCAATATCCTCCAACAACCAGCCACGTAACAGTGGATCTAAAACTATCCACGGCGGCAAAATCCCAACCTTACTCACAATTTTATGACTTTTTTCTCTACTCTCAAAAATACTATAGCCTAAAACCTTTACCCTGCAAGGGTTTCAACTGCTTCAAAAAAAACTTGAAAAAATTTGGTCAAAAGAGTTGACAGTCTTAAGTAGGTTCGTTATATTGAATAAGTGCCTGAGAGCGGAGCGAAAAGAAGCGACGCGGTCAGGACACCGAACCTTGAAA
>JAESGN010000292.1_pt1 | contig 70754 bp, 78 predicted proteins | sample 9269731 | NCBI WGS metagenome assembly JAESGN01 (sample SAMN15720683, study PRJNA650826) | algae metagenome | isolation source: Mojavia pulchra JT2-VF2 and co-occurring heterotrophs from desert soil | place: USA: Cadiz Valley, Joshua Tree National Park, CA | collected 1998-06-08
GGCGGTTCCAGTATACCGGCCAGGCGTGGATCCCGGAACTGGGCATGTATTACTACAAGGCCCGCATCTACGCGCCGATGCTCGGGCGCTTCCTGCAGACCGATCCCATCGGGTATAACGATCAGGTGAACCTATATGCCTATGTTGCAAACGACCCGGTCAATGGACGTGATCCTGACGGGAAGAAATTAGTAATTAGTGGCACTAAAGAATTCAAAGATGCCGTCATGCGCGAGCTTAAGTTAATTGCCCAAGGAAAAGGTGGGAGAGCGCTGGTCGAAAAGCTTATCAAATCTGACAAAACTATAACCATCCGGATGGTCACAAATTCTGGAGATGGTAATTCTGCTAGGCCTGATAATTATATCAATGCATCAAATGGAAAGGGAAGCGGGTCAACAGTATTTTTTGATCCATCCAACACCAAGGGTGGTGTTGACAATAAAGCTTCAACAGATAGGCCGCCGTTCGTTGGGTTGGGGCACGAGTTGGGTCATTCAAGGGCAATTTCTCTCGGTCGTCAGACTTTCGAACCTACGAATTTTATCCCAGGAACCACGCCGCGCCGGGAGTTACATTCTCTATCGAACGAGAATATGATTAGACGGGAGCATGGGTTGACGGAGCGTGGTGCATACTACCCTGCTAAAGGCACAGTTGGTTCTTCTTCGGGAGTGCAAGAGGATGAAGGTAAGGATTGATCTGCTCATATGGGCAATTTTGTTGGTGGGTGCGTGCTCTGATTCAGGTAACTACGTGGATCATGAGAAAGATAAGGTGAATAATGATTTCGAGCATCGTATCAATATGCCTCATGGAGCGAAGGATATTAGTCAGTACGATAGATATTATTATATATTCGGCGACATTATAGTCGGAGAGTTTATTAGAAACCCAAATGGGAAAGGAAGGTCAATATTTTTAAATAACGAAGCAGAGCTTCCTCATATTATGGATGGTGGATGCGGGGTTATAAATTTCCGTGCAAATCTTCGTAAGGTCGAATCCGCGACAATATCCTGCAATGGTGACGCGTAGTCCGTGAATTTGATCTCTTAGTTCTTGTATCAATATTGGCGGATATGCCAGATGCGGAGGTGCCGGGCGGCTCACGGGCGAATACCAGATCTATGGGGCGAGCGCGGGGACGCACAATCTCTACACGGGCTATGGCTATAATCCGGCGGGCCAGATCGTCCGGCGGGACCGGGACAATATCGCGCCCTATGCCTATGGGGGCCTGGTGCCGGGCAACCGGGCCTATGTGGCGGACGGTCTCAACCGCTACGCGTCGGTGGGCGCGAACAGCTATGGCTATGATGCGAACGGCAACCTGACCTCGGACGGGGGGATCGCCTATAGCTATGACGCGGAGAACCGGCTGGTGGCGGCGTCGTCGGGCACCAGCCTGGTCTATGATCCGCTGGGCCGGCTGTACCGGGTCTATGGCGGGACGAGCGACACGCGGTTCCTGTACGACGGCGACGAGCTGGTGGCGGAATATGACGCCGCGGGCGCGATGCTGCGGCGCTATGTCCATGGCGCGGGAGCGGACGATCCGGTGGTGCAATATGAGGGCAGCGGAGTGTCCGCGCCGCTCTATCTGTACGCGGACCATCAGGGCTCGATCATCGCGGTGGCGGATGCGAGCGGCACGGTGACGCGGGTGAACAGCTATGACGAGTATGGCGTGCCGGGCACGGCCAATGGCGGGCGGTTCCAGTATACCGGCCAGGCGTGGATCCCGGAACTGGGCATGTATTACTACAAGGCCCGCATCTACGCGCCGATGCTCGGGCGCTTCCTGCAGACCGATCCCATCGGGTATAACGATCAGGTCAATCTATACGCATACGTAGGAAATGACCCGACAAATGCGCGCGACCCGAGCGGCATGGCTGAAACAGGCAGCCTATTCTCTTCGGGAGGTTGCAGCTCGGGTATGTTTAATTGCGCGAGCACCAATAGCGAGAGCTCGATTGCCGCGGCAGCCTCTTCCTGTTGCTCCGGTAGGCGGGCCGAAGAAAGATCTCGAGGTCGAGATTTACTCGGCATGGAAACGGACGCATCGGGACCTGTTCGAGAATGGGCTTTCAATCAAGCCATGAGAAGCTGGGAGGAACTGGAGCCTCGAAATCCAAATCGAGTTTACGCCGAAAGTTCAGAACCCCACTATCCAAGCGCCCAGGCAGTCCGATGGGCCCAAAATGGGGAGCGGGAAGCAGCGGCTAGGCAGGCTGCTGGCAAAGCGGCGAGGGATTATCTAGGGACTCGTCCCGGATTGAATGTAGCTATGGGTCGAGCATGGGGCGCTGGCCCGAGCGAAGCCTTATATGCGCTCCGAACTGGAGCTCCACGCCCGACGGGCGTTAGCAACCGAGATCTTATGGCATATCGTGATTCACTCATAAGCAGGCAATATAAATCAGGCTTCCAGTCAGTTTTTCAATATAGGCGGCAGCTAATTGATCGATGGCTATCACAATGACTTGGGGGAGCAGTATTAGAAGCAAGCTACTTGATAGGGGATTAAAATTAAATCCCCCTGCTCCTAAGGATGTATTGGATAATTTTTTAAAAAATTGTCCAATTGTCCCTTCTGGATTTATGGAAATATATGGAAGCTTTGATGGGTTTAGTGAAAGAGATTTTGATAGAGAGAGTTCCGTTTCCATTTGGCCTATAGAAAGAATTATTCAATATTCCAGATTAAATTTAGAAAGATACATACCGTTTGGAGATATCGAATTTGACGCTATTATATTGGCTGTGGATTTACGCTCTAGTGGATTTCCTGTTATCGATCTACATGAGCATGAATACAAGTCGGAAACTTTTGTGAGTTTTTTTAATGAGTTGACCATGTGAGTGATAGGCGTAGTTGATTATTCAAGAGGATTCACACCCTCCGCGTGCAAATAGCTCGCCGCTGAACGGCTTACTGGGAGCGCCATCGATCATGAGCCGCGCATAGGATGCCGAGAACCGGCCGGTCTTTACCTCAGCAGGGGCGCAGCTCGCTTACGATCCGCTGGGGCAGCTCTACGAGACCTACAAGGCGTCGACGGGCACCACGCGTTTCCTCTATGCCGGCGATGAGATCGTGGCGGAGTATGACGGCTCGGGCACGATGCTGCGGCGCTATATCCATGGGTCTGGAGAAGATGATCCGTTAGCCTGATTCGAGGGCTCCGCCCTGGGCGGGGATTGGTCGAACGGGCGCTTGCCCAAGCCGGATCATCAAGGCTCGATCGTGCTCTGGACCGGCTGGTATGGCGGGTTCGGCCAAGCCAATAGCTAAGATGAGTACGGCGTTCCGGCTGCGGCCAATATCGGGCGATTCTAGTATACCGGCCAGGCGTGGATCCCCGAACTGGGCATGTACTACTACAAGGCCCGCATCTATGCGCCCATGCTCGGGCGCTTCCTGCAGACTGATCCCATTGGGTACAAGGATCAGGTCAATCTCTATGCTTATGTCGCAAACGATCCGACGAACCGCTCCGATCCGACAGGGTTAGGGGAGTGCCCACCTGATTGTAGTTTCTTTCAGAGGGCGGGGCAGGTCCTTTTGGGGGCGGCAGAAGTTGTTGCGGGTGGATTGGCAATTGCTACCGGAGCGGCTGGCGACGGTGCGAGTGTTGCTGGAACTGTTGGTACTGGCGGCGCGGCGGCTCCCGTCGCCGTACCAGTTGCGATCGGCTCAACAGCGCTGATTACCACCGGGGTTGGAGTCGGTGCAGATGGTTTCAGAAGAATAGGTAATGCACTATTCAATTCCAATCCCAATGAGACCGGCTCCTCGCAGACCGGAGGTGGGCGAAATGCGCAGAAATCCAATCCAGACCGTGTTAATGCGGCTCAGCGGCGCATTGATCAAGCGCGTGGAGAGTTGCAGGGCCTGAAGTCGAAGCCCAACAAGACTCCGGATGATAAAATGAAGATCGAAAAGCTTCATAATCAGATCAAGACCGACCAGATTCGGGTTCAGCAGTCTGAAAATCACTCCATGAAGGCAAAGCGATGATCGCAGAATTGTATACATTTGTTCTTGACGTCAACGGCGGGACCTATGTGTCCCAATTTTCCGAAGATGATTTGAGGCGGGCCGTCCTGTTATGGGCTCAAAATGCGGATGAAGACATTATTTCTGCGTTTGGCTTAGACAGCGCTGGCGCTCTGCTCGACGCTGTCAGCGATAGTATTTGTGATGCTGACATGGGTCTCGTTGAATTGAGTGGGCTTAGATCGGCCTGGTTTATGTATGTTTCGGTCAATAACGTCGGTGGAAATCTGAATATCATAAAAACGGCCGGCTAGGGTCAGGGCCCATTGATGTGAGGGCTGCGATCTGATTTAGGCTCCGTGAGGAGACTGGATTTGAGCGATCTGTATTGGCTGACGGATGAGTCTTCACTCGGATGATGGAAGGGCTGTCCTCTGCGGGTGCCGAGCGCCGGACGGTGATGATCGACGCGACTTATCTGAAGGCGCACCGCACGGCCTCGAGCCTGGCGGTAAAAAGGGGGATCTCGGGCGCCTGATCGGCCGCACCAAAGGAGGCATGAACACCAAGCTCCATGCCATTACCGATGCCAACGGCCGTCCCTTGAGCTTCTTCATGACCGCTGGCCAGGTCAGGTCAGTGATTATATCGGCGCAGCCGCGCTGCTCGACGAGTTGCCCAAGGCGCAATGGCTGCTCGGCGACCGGGGCTATGACGCCGACTGGTTCAGGGACGCGTTGCAGGAGAAAGGCATAAAGCCCTGCATTCCGGGCCGAAAATCGCGCAACGAGCCTATCAAATACGACAAGCGCCGCTACCGTCGCCGCAACCGCATCGAGATCATGTTCGGACGTTTGAAGGACTGGCGCCGTGTCGCCACACGCTACGACCGATGCCCAACCGCTTTCTTCTCCGCCATCGCCCTCGCTGCCACCGTCATCTTCTGGCTATGACCTATGAGTCCTGACCCTAGGGGCGCGTGATCCTGCGCGTGCGCAGCAGAACGCTGATAATTGATCTTTTGCCTTTGGATTTCGACGGGATGATGATCAATGAAACATGCTTTTGTAATTATATCCTGCTCACTCTTATGTGCGTGCTCGGGCCATGGCGTCGAAAAATTCGAGGTGCACGCGAAGCTAATTGAACTGAGTGGTAGCTCGGTAAAACTGGTGTTGAACGCTGCACATGATCCGATCTGTGTATCGGCAGCTGATCTGTCGCCTCACTACGGCCGTATTCGGATATTCGATAATAAAGGAAGGGAAATTCAAAGAAGTAATAGCACTAATCGTGAGATGCAATCCTACAAGGGAATGGATATTGCTGATGGAGTTTTGGTGGGATCAGCAGGAAGGGCTAAAACTATTCTCATATCCCTTTCGGAGTTTGAGGCTGATGGCAAAAGGCCAGTCCGGGGCTACGTTGAACTCTCTTATTCTCCTTGCTCTTTACTGTTCGGCAGTGGAAATAGTCCTGTGCGATCGATGCGGGTAGATTTCTAGAGCGCTCGCATTCCGTCGGGATGACTCTCGGAGCATTGTCGGAAGACACGACGGCCCTTGGGGAAATCGAGGTTTCTCGAGGGTTGGAGATGATGCGGCACTGGGATTCGAGCCTAACGCCGCTTGATGGCGCGCCCGAAGGAATCCGCCAGGGTCGGCAAGCGCGAACGCGCGTCCGAGCTTATGCGAGGTTCCAAATCAAGTAATGGCGCACCCGACAGGATTCGAACCTGTGGCCTCTGCCTTCGGAGGGCAGCGCTCTATCCAGCTGAGCTACGGGTGCGTGCCGGCGAAACGCCGGGAACAGGGCCTCTACAGCAGGATGGCGCGGGCCTCAATCCCGAAAGCGTGACCGGGCATCGCCCCGATGCTAGCGCAGGCGGATGGCGGGCCCGAGCGCCGCGCCGCTCAGCGGCAGCAGCATCTCGACGCGGAAGCCGCCCTGGTCGTGGCCGGCCGTCACCGACGCATCGGCGCCGAACAGCGTCTCCAGGCGCCGGCTCACGATGGAGAGGCCGCGCCCGGTGCCGGGAGGGACCGCGCCGGCTGCGCCGGCCCCCGTCCCCGTATCTGCCACCGTCAGCCGCAGCCGCCCGGAATCGCGCGCCGCGCGCACGGTCACCGACGCGGCGCCGCGGGACGGGTGCACCGCATATTTCAGCGCATTCTCGACCAGGGGCTGGAGGATGAGCCGCGGCACCGCCGCCTCGGCCAGGTCGTCCGGGCAATCGATGCGCACGTCCGGCGTGCTGGCGAAGCGCACCGATTCGATGGCCAGATAGGCTTCGACGAGCTCGATCTCCTCCGCGAGCGGGACCAGGGCGGTATCCGCGCCGTCCAGGCAGGCCCGCATATAGGCCGACAGGCGCTCCAGCAGCATTTCCGCTTCTGCGTTGCGCCCGGAGAGCACCAGCGAGGACAGGCCGTTGAAGGTGTTGAACAGCATGTGCGGGTTGAGCTCGTTGCGCAGGGCCTCGAGCTGGGCCGCGCGTGCCGCTTCCCGCGCTTCCTCGGCGTTGCGGGCGTTGCGCGCTGCCCGGTTCATCGCGGCGATCAGCTCGAAGATCAGCGCCTGGATGATGAATATCCAGACATAGACGGCGACGTTGAGCGCCAGGGCCCGCAGGAACTCCCCGGTCGGCTTGCGGCCAAAGACCTCTCGCATCAGCTCGTAGAACCATTGGTCGATGGCGGCCTGGATGACGACGATGACGAGGAGCAGCGGGACCAGCCGGACCCAGCGGCCGGTCAGCGACCGCGTCTCCAGCCGTCTTATCCCCGCCTGCAGGACCAGCGAAAGCAGGACGCCGCTGACCGGCACCCCGGCTACGTAGCACAGGTACCAGAGATGCGGCAGGCCGCTCGCGGAGGCCGCGCCGATCGAGGCGAACGCCGCCATCGTCCCGAGCCAGAGGCCCAAAGTTATCAGGAAGATCTGCCTACGATCCACGCGTTCCCCCCAACCCGGATCCAGCGACGGTGGCGCAAGCCGGAAAAGCAGGGCCTCCGGTCGTGTCCGAGCCGGTGAGCCCGCTGCGCCCCTTGCACCCGGCTACGGGTTTCGGGGGGACTGGTAAAGCCTTGCCGCGACCGGGGGCTCAATGCCCCGCAGCTGCCCCGGCTCGTTTCGGCACGGGAGTCTTGGGCTTGTAGGGGCACAGGTCGGCGACCACGCAGCGCCAGCATTCCGGCGTGCGGGCCTTGCAGGTGTAGCGGCCGAGCAGGATGAGCCAGTGATGCGCGTGCAGCCGGAAGGGCTGCGGCACCGCCTTCTCCAGCTTCTTCTCCACCGCCAGCGGCGTCTTGCCCGGCGCCAGCCTGGTCCGGTTGCCGACGCGGAAGATGTGCGTGTCGACCGCGAAGGTTTCCGCGCCGAACGCCGTGTTCATCACCACATTGGCGGTCTTGCGCCCGACGCCCGGCAGCTGCTCGAGTGCGTCGCGATCGGCGGGAACCTGGCCGCCATGGTCGCGGATCAGCGCTTCGGAAAGCGCGATCACGTTCTTCGCCTTGGTGTTGAACAGCCCGATCGTCTTGATGTGCCGCTTCAGCCCCGCTTCGCCCAGCGCGACCATCTTCTCCGGCGTGTCGACTTCGCGGAACAGCGCGCGCGTCGCCTTGTTCACGCCGGCATCGGTGGCCTGGGCGGAGAGCACCACCGCTACCAGCAGCGTATAGTCGTTGACATATTCCAGCTCGGTCTCGGGATGGGGATTGTCTGCCGCGAGCCTAGAGAAGAACTCGAAGACGTCCTGCTTCTTCACTCTCCCAGCACCTGGTCCATCGTGTAGCGGCCGGCCGGCTTGCCCGCGAGCCATAGCGCGGCCTTCACCGCGCCGCGGGCGAAGATCGCGCGATCGTCGGCGCGGTGGATCAGTTCGATCCGCTCGCCCTGAGTCGCGAACACCACGCTGTGATCGCCGACCACCGAACCGCCGCGCAGGCTCGCCAGCCCGATCGTGCCCGAGGAGCGCGGGCCGACCGTGCCGGCGCGGTCGGTCACTTCCGCTTCCGCAAGGGTGGTGCCCATGCCAGCCGCCGCGGCATTGCCCAGCATCAGCGCGGTGCCCGAGGGTGCGTCGGCCTTGTGGCGGTGGTGCATCTCGACGATCTCGATGTCCCAATCGGAGCCGAGCCGTGCCGCCGCCTCGCGCACCAGCCGCTGGAGCAGGCCGATGCCGAGCGAGGTGTTGCCGGTCTGCAGCACCGCGATCTCCTGCGCGGCGGCATCGATCAGCGCATGATGCTGGGGCGAGAGGCCGGTGGTGCCCACCACGATCGGCCTGCCCGCCGCGCGCGCGGCGGCGAGGTGCGCTTCGAGCGCCTGGGGCGCGGAGAAGTCGATCAGCACGTCGGCCGCCGCCGCGATCGCCAAGGGGTCGTCCTGCACGTCCGCCCCGCCCGCGACCTGAGCGTTCATCTCCGGCGCCGCCGCCGCGATCGCCTGCCCCATCCGGCCGAGGCTGCCATAGATGCCGATGCTGGTCATAAGCGCTCCTCTGGCACAGCCGGGGGGCTGCGCGACAGGGTTATTTCGCGTCGTCTTCCTGCTTCCTGGGCTTCCTGCCGAGCGGGACGGTCGCGGTGGCCATCAGCCCCACGCCCTTGGCGCCGGGCAATTCGCGCTGCCTCGCCGCCACCGTGCCGCTGCCGCCGCCGGGCAGGCGGAAACCGGGGCGCAGCGGCTTCTCCGCCCAGCGCGCCTCGTCGAGCGTGGGCAGGCGGCTGCCGAGGCGGTTGCCGCACACGGTGATCGTGTCCCCACCCGGCCGGCAGGGGCGCTTCGGCACCATCGCGGCATCGCCCGCCTCGTCCGGGCTGGGGAAGATCGGCGCGCGATCCTGCGCGGCAAGGGCGACGAGGAGGATTGCGGCAAGCATGCGCGGGAGTGAACGCCCGATTTGCGGCGAGGGGATGGCGAGCCGCCGCGTTGCGCGTGAGAGGCGGGGATGCGATGAGCGCCCAATGTCCGCCCGCTACGTCCTTTTCTGCGCCAACCCGCTCGACACCAGCAGGGTCGAGCCCGACTTCGCGGATGAAGTCGGCCCGGCTCGGGATTGCGGGTTCCTCGCGCTCCGCCTTGATCACGACCATCTCGACCGCGCTCTCAATGTCGAGGCGGCATTGCGCAAGACGCGTTTCGATGGGCCGGGCGAGGCGGTATATCGCGGCTGGATGCTTCGAGCCGAAGCTTATGCGGCGCTGTATCGCGCGCTTGAACTGCGTGGCATCAGGCTCCTGACCTCACCGACGGAATATGCGGCTTGCCACCACGCGCCGGGCTCCCATGCCGCGCTCGCCGAGTGGATGCCCATGACTGTCTGGCTGGAGCAAGCCGATCTCGATGATCGGGCGCGGCGCGGGGCCCTCCTCGCGCCCTTCGGCGATATGCCGCTAGTCATCAAGGACTGGGTCAAGTCACAGGCCGGCTATTGGAGCGAGGCCTGTTATATCCCCGACGCCTCGGATGAGCATGCGGTCGAGCGTGTGACTCGACGGTTTCGCGAACTGCAGGACGACAGTCTCGTCGGGGGCATTGTGTTCAAAGCCTATGTTCCGCTCGTGCCCGTCGGCGCGCCGGCGCAGGAGTGGCGGTCGTTCAGCGTGCGTGGGCGGTCGGTTGGCTGCTGGCCACGTTCGCATGCCGCGAAGGCTCTGGGTCCGCCGCCGCCGGCATTGCTTGCGGGGGTGGCCGCACGAACCCCCAGCACCTTTGCTTCGGCGGATTTCGGCAGGGATGCCGATGGTCGCTGGTGGTTGCTTGAAGTCGGCGATGGGCAGGTTTCCGGGTTCCCCGATCCTGCTGCCGCGAAGGCAATATTCAAGGAGTTGTCGGCGTGATCCACGACATCCACAACATCGTCATCCTCACCGGTGCCGGCCTTTCGGCGGAGAGCGGCATCGCCACCTTTCGCGGCCCGGGCGGGCTGTGGGAGGGGCATCGGGTGGAGGATGTCTGCACGCCCCAGGCGCTCGCGCATGATCCCGAGCTGGTCCACCGCTTCTATGACGCGCGCCGGGCGAAGCTGGGCGAAGTCGAGCCCAATGCCGCGCACCGCGCGCTCGCCCGGCTCGATGCCGAATGGCCGGGGCAGCTGCTGATCGTCACCCAGAATGTCGACGACCTGCACGAGCGCGCCGGCACCCGACGGCTGCTCCACATGCATGGCGAGCTGCAATCCGCCCTGTGCGCGGCGTGCGGCGACAGCGTGGAATGGGAAGGCGCGCTGCCGCCGGAGAGCGAGTGCCCCGATTGCGGCAGCCCGGCGCTGCGGCCCGACATCGTGTTCTTCGGCGAGATGCCCTATCACATGGAAACGATCGAGCGGGCGCTGGCGGACGCCGATCTGTTCGTCTCGATCGGCACCTCGGGCGCGGTCTATCCGGCGGCGGGCTTCGTCCAGACGGCGCGCCATCATGGCGCGCGGACGCTGGAGCTGAACCTCGATCCCAGCGCGGGCAGCGCTTGGTTCGGCGAGAGCCGGCTGGGCCCGGCGGGGACGCTGGTGCCGGAGTGGGTGGAGCAGATGCTGGGCCAGGCGCCCGCGACCTGCTAGGATCGGCCCGTCGAAAAGGACCCGAGCGGCATCGGTAAGCCCGCTCCCTCGCGCGCGAGGCTCCGTGTCGCCCCGGGCGAACCCGCGACAAGCAACCGGCGCGTGCCGCCGGGGCTTGGCGCGCGCGATCCTGCCCGAACCGATCCCCGCCGGCCGCGCCCCGGAAGGAGCAAGTCCGTGCCGATCATCACTGCCAATCGCGATATCGTCACCCAGATCAACGTCTTCACCGTGCCCGAGGGCGGGCAGGAGGCGATGATCGCCTATCTCGCCGAGGCCGCGCGCGCCGCGCGCGAAGTCGCGGGCTGGCTCTCCGCCAGCCTGCACTGCAGCCTCGATGGCACGCGCGTGGTCAACTATGCGCAAAGTGCCGATGCCGATGCCGCGCGCCGGGTGTTCGAGCATCTGAACGCAAAGGGGCTGATCGACGGCAACAAGCGCCATGGCGAGGCGCATCCCGGGCTCTACCGGGTCGCCTTCACGCTGGAGAGATAGCGCGCCTCAGGCCGCTTTCTCGACGATCCCGGCCCGCGCCCGCCGATCGACCGAGAGCTCGAACACGTCGTGCCGCGCCTGGGCGCCGTCCACGTCCATCGTGGCGAGGCCGCGGCCGACTTCGTCGAGGTCGATGTTCGCCATCAATATCTCGGGCGCCGCGCCGGCCTGGGCGATCACGGCACCGTCGGGTGCCAGGATCGCGCTGTGGCCATGCTGGATCTGGCCCTCGGGCAGCCGGTCGAGCAGCTTGCGCGCCGAGCCGTCGCCGCCGGCTTTCTCATAGCCGGCGATCAGCTCCTGCCTGTGCTGCACCGTCCCCGCCGCGAGCACGAAGGCGCGCCCCTCATAGGCATAATGCGCCGAGGCGAGCATCGCGATGTCGGTGAGCGAAGGCCAGGCGGCGACGTGCACCGCCTCGCCTTCATGATGCATCGCCGCGCGGGCGAGCGGCATCCAATGCTCGGTCGAGGCGAGCTGGCCGATCCTGCCCCAGGACGCGGCGTGCAGCCCCAGCGTCGATCCGTCGCCCTGGCCCAGCATCAGCTTCTCGGCGGGAGAGAGGATCAGCTTGCGATGGCGCAGCACCGGCGCCTTGGGCCGGAACAGGAATTGCGTCGCATAGAGGCTCTGGCGCACGCGTTCATAGCCGCCGATGGAGACGGCGACGTCGGCGATGTCCACCGTCCATTGCAGCGGCTGGAAGCGCGGGTCCTCGCCATGGATCGCCTGGCCAAGCAGCAGCGCATGCAGCTCGCGCGTGCCCGGATGGTCCCATAGCCGCGCCGGGGCAACATGTTCGAGCCAGGCCGGATAGCCGCCCAGAAAGCCTTCGCCGAAGGCGACGACGCGCGCGCCCTTCTCGATCGCCTCGCGCGCCTTGGCGACGGCCTTGTCCAGCCCCGCCCCGATCGCGAGCGGAACCGGCGAATCCTGTACGATGGCGACCTTGAGCTTGTGCGTCACTCGACCCAGTCCAACCCTATCTCACGGTAAAGCGAACGGTCTTCCTGCCATTCGGGCCTTACTTTGACGTGAAGATAGAGATGGACCTTTACGCCCATGAGACGAGACAGCTCGGCGCGGGCACGGGCGCCGATTTCCTTGATGCGGGTGCCGCCCTTGCCGAGCACGATCGCGCGCTGCGTCTCGCGCTCGACCAGGATCTGCTGGTGGATCTCGACCGATCCGTCCTCGCGCTCCTTATATTGCTCGGTCTCGATCGCGCTCGAATAGGGCAGTTCCTTGTGGAGCTGGAGATAGAGCTGCTCGCGCGTCACTTCGGCGGCGAGCATGCGATCGGTGGCGTCGCTCACCTGGTCCTCGGGGAAGTGCCACGGCCCTTCGGGCATCGCCCCGGCAAGCGCGGCCTTGAGCTCGGCGACGCCGTCGCCGGTCTGGGCGGAGACGAACCAGGTCTCGTCGAAGGGCAGCAGCTCGTTGAGCTTGGCCGCATGCCCCAGGAGCCGCGGCTTGTCGGCCACGTCGACCTTGTTGAGGATCAGGATCTTGCGTTCGGGCCGTCCCTTCAGGCTCTCGATCACCGTCTGCACCTTGGGGCCGATCCCGCCCTTGCCGTCGACCACCAGGGCGACCAGGTCCGCGCCCTCCGCGCCTTCCCAGGCGGCGGCGACCATCGCGCGGTCGAGCCGGCGCTCGGGCGTGAAGATTCCGGGCGTGTCGACCAGGATGAGCTGCGCGTCGCCATCGATCGCGATGCCCATCACCCGGGTGCGCGTGGTCTGCGCCTTGGGGCTGACGATCGCGACCTTCTGGCCGACCAGCGCGTTGACGAGCGTGGACTTGCCCGCATTGGGCGCGCCGACGATCGCGATCAGGCCGCAGCGTTGTTGGGTCATGCTCTGGTTCCGGAATTTTGTTCGCGCGGCGACGTGGTGACGCAGTGGAAGGAAGATTGCTCGCGCAGAGGCGCAGAGAGCGCAGAGGAGGCGCGCTGCCGCGATAGCGGCGATTTCCATGTGCCAGGCGAAGGAACGAGCGCCTGCGCTGCGCGCAGATCCCTCTTTGCGCTCTCTGCGCCTCTGCGCGAACCAAAAAACGTCGCGTCGTCGCGTCGTCGCGCGAACATCATTGCTTCAACTTCGCCAGCAACGCCGCCGCTGCCGCCGTCTCGGCATCCTGCTTGCTGGTGCCCTGGGCCTCGGCCTCGGCGAAGCTGCCGATCGCCACCTTAACGGTGAAGCGCGGCGCGTGGTTGGGGCCCGAGCGGTCGGTCACCACATATTCGGGCGGGCGGCGATTGTTCGCGGCCGCCCATTCCTGCAGCGCCGATTTGGGGTGCCGGGGGGCGCTGGCATGCGCGTCGATATGCTTCGCCCAGGCCTTGCGGACGAAATCGCGCGCCGGCGCGAAGCCGAACTCGAGATAGAGCGCGCCGATCAGCGCCTCCATTGCGTCGCCCAGCACATTGTCGCTGTCCGCCGCGCCGTCGCCCCGCGCCTGCTTGCCCAGGCGGAGCAGCGGCGGCACGCCGACCTCGCGCGCCACATCGGCGCACATCGCGCCCGTCACCAGTGCATTGAGGCGGCGGGACAGCGCGCCCTCGGGCTCGCCGGAAAAGCGCTCGTACAGCCATTCGGCGATGGCGAGGCCGAGCACCCGGTCACCCAGGAACTCGAGCCGCTCGTAATTCTCGGCCGCCTGGCTGCCATGCGTCAGCGCGCGCTGATACGGGGCCAGGTCCGCGGGGCGCTGGCCGAAGGTCCTGACGATCCACTCCCCCAGATCGGGAGCGCTCAAAAGCCTTCCCCGATCCGGCCCCAGCGCGCCGCGGTGAACCAGGTCCAGGGCAGGAACCAGTTGGCGCTGCCATCGGTCGACCAGAAGCTCAGCACGGCCTTGCCCTCGAGATTCTCCAGCGGGACATAGGCGATGCCCTGGCCCTCGGGCGGCTGGGCGAAGCGGCTGTCGGTCGAGTTGTCGCGATTGTCGCCCATCAGGAAGACATGGCCGGCGGGCACGTGGAACACCTCGGTATTGTCCTGGGGCGTCAGCCCCTGGTCGAGCACGTCATAGGTCCTGCCGCCCGGCAGCGTCTCGCGGAAGCGCGGCAGCTTGCACACCGGGTCGCCCTGGGCGCTCACGGCCTGGAACAAGGTGGGGCAGTTGGTGAAGTTGGGCGTGATCGGCAGCTCGAGATCGGCGATCTTCTGCTTGGGCACCGCCTTGCCGTTCAGCACCACCTGGCCGTTCACCACCTGCACGCTGTCGCCCGGCAGGCCGATCACCCGCTTGATCCAGTCCTCGCCGTCATGGCCCGGCGCCTTGAACACCACCACGTCGCCGCGATCGGGCGTGCCGGGGAAGATGCGGCCCGGGATCAGCGGCAGGCTCCAGGGCAGCGAGTGCCTAGAATAGCCGTAGTTCCACTTGGTGATGAACAGATAGTCGCCGATCAGCAGCCGCGGCATCATCGATTCGGAGGGGATCGAGAAGGGCGAGAAGATGAAGCTGCGCACCACGAAGACGATCAGCGCCAGCTTGACGAGGAAGACGCCAAGGTCCTTCCACTCGTTCTTGGGCTTCTCCTCCGCGGCCGCCGCGGCGGGCGTGGCGGGCTTCTCGTTCAGGGAATCGGCGGGCGTGTTTTCCATGGGTACCTGCTCTGCTTGGGGCGCGCGATGAGGTCAAGCCGATGAATGGAGTGGCGGTGGCGATCCCGGGACGATAGGGGCGCACTTGTCCCCAAAGGAGATGAACATGGCATTGCCCGACTGGTCCGCCGTCAAGTCGCTCGAAGTCCCGACGCTCGCCGAACTGTTCGCGCGCGATTCGCGCCGGGTCGCCACGCTCTCCGCCGATGTCGCCGGCATTCATTTCGACTGGTCGAAGACGCACCTCACGCCCGAGCTCGTCACTGGCTTCACTCGGATCGCGGCGGAGATGGGCCTGGTCGCCAAGCGCGACGCGCTGTTCGCCGGCGAGAAGATCAACGTCACCGAAGGCCGCGCCGCCGAGCACACGGCCGAGCGCGGCGAGGGCTCGCCCGACAGCGTCGCCCGCGCCCAGGCCTATCATGCCCGCATGCGCGCGCTGATCGACGCGATCGAGGCCGAGGCGTTCGGCCCGGTGCGCAGCATCCTCCATATCGGCATTGGCGGCTCGGCGCTGGGGCCGGACCTGCTCGTCGACGCGCTGGGCCGCGAAGCCGGGCGCTACGAAGTCGCGGTGGTCTCCAATGTCGACGGTGTCGCGCTGGAGACCGCGCTCGACCGCTTCGATCCGCAGACCACGCTGGTTGCCATCGCCTCCAAGACCTTCACCACCACCGAGACCATGCTCAATGCCGAGAGCGCGATCTCCTGGCTGATGCAGGGCGGCGTCGCCGATCCCTATGGCAAGCTCGTGGCGCTCACCGCCGCGCCGGAAAAGGCAGTCGCGTTCGGCATCGACGAGACGCGCGTGCTGCCCTTCGCCGAATCGGTGGGCGGCCGCTATTCGCTCTGGTCGTCGATCGGCTTCCCTGCCGCGCTGGCGCTGGGCTGGGACGCGTTCGAGGAACTGCTCGAAGGCGCCGCCGAGATGGACCGCCATTTCCGCCTCGCCCCGTTCGAGGCGAACGCGCCCGTCCTCGCCGCCTTCGCCGACCTCTATTACACCCAGGTCCGCGGCTGCGAGACGCGCGCCACCTTCGCCTATGACGAGCGGCTCCGCCTGCTGCCGAGCTATCTCCAGCAGCTCGAGATGGAATCGAACGGCAAGCGCGTCACCGCCGAGGGGCAGCCGGTTGCCTGGCCGACCGCGCCGATCACCTGGGGCGGCGTCGGCACCGATGCCCAGCATGCGGTGTTCCAGCTGCTCCACCAGGGCACCCGCCTGGTGCCGCTCGAGTTCGTCGGCTCGATCGAGCCGGGCGACGGGCTGGCGGAGGAGCATCACCGCCAGCTGCTGCTCAACATGTTCGCCCAGGGCGCGGCGCTGATGGCCGGCCGCAAGAATGACGATCTGGCGCGCGATTATCCGGGGGACCGGCCCTCGGCGACCCTGCTGCTCGATCGCGTCGATCCGCGCACGCTGGGCGCCATCCTGGCGTTCTACGAGCAGCGCACCTTCGTGAACGCGGTGCTGCTCGGCATCAACGCGTTCGACCAGTTCGGCGTCGAGCTCGGCAAGGAAATGGCCAAGGCGGCGGGCGCGGGCGACCAGAGCTTCGACGCCTCGACCAACGACCTGATTGCCCGGGCATTCGGATGAGCGGCGACGAAGACTATGTCTATGACGAGGCGAGCGGGGAATGGATCCCCGCCGCCGAAGCCGCGGCGAAGGCCGGCGCGGCGGATGTGGTCGAGGTGCGCGACTCGGTCGGCAACCTCCTCCGGGACGGCGACCAGGTCACGCTGATCAAGGACCTGACCGTGAAGGGCGCCGGGCAGACGCTGAAGCGCGGCACGCTGATCAAGTCGATCCGCCTCACCGGCGACAGCCAGGAGATCGACTGCAAGTTCGACGGCATCAAGGGCCTGGTGCTGCGGGCGGAGTTCGTGCGGAAGCGCTGATTTTGCCGTCACCCCGGTCTCAGGCGAAGGCGCGGGGAAGGAGCCGCACAGGATCCCGGTTTCCGCCGGGATGGCGGGCTGTGCAGGCAATCCATTTACCCTCCCCCGCTAGACTCGCTCCGTCACGGCAAGGGGGCAGCCGATGGATCGCAGGCGAATCGTGCGGGAGAGCGAGCGGGCGGCGATCGAGCGCTGGTTTCCGGTGAGCCCGCTCGGCCCGCTCTTCGATCCTGGTACCGGAGACCTGCTTCCCGCCCCCGCCGCGGCGATCCCCGGCTGGCAGGCCGAGGCGTTCGTGCGGATCGATCATTATGTCGAGCACGAGCATGTCGCCGCCCAGGTCCATGGCTGGCTGTTCGGGCTGTTCATCGCCGGCCTGCTCGTCATCGCCATGGCGGCGGGCCTGCCGATCGGCCCGACCCTGGTGATCGGCGGCGCGGCGGGCGGGGCGCTGCTGCACGGCTGGCCGATCTGGCAGCTCTACCGCTTCCGCCGCGACCTGCGCCGCCTGCGAGAGCGCATCCGCGGCGAGCTGGCGACGCGCACGCCGATCCCGCGCGAGCTGGCCGCGCGCTTCCGCCGCCGCAATCCATGGCGGATCGCGCTCCATGCCTGGGTCTGGGGCCTCGCCGCGCTCGGCGTCGGCGCGCAGCATTTCGTGGCGCCGCAGGACGTGCCGGCGGCCATGGTCCCGGCCGCGCTGGCGGCGGTGGCGATCGCCTGGATCCTCCATTTCCTCTCGCGCCGGATCGACCTGCGCCGGGGCTGACATTGGCATCGGGGCGCATGCGCCCTATCTCCCGGCCTCGAAACGAGCGGAGGATTGCCGGTGGCCGAATATGACTATGACCTCTTCGTCATCGGTGCCGGCTCCGGCGGCGTCCGCGCCTCGCGCGTCTCGGCCGCCCATGGCGCCCGGGTCGCGGTGGCCGAGGAATATCGCATCGGCGGCACCTGTGTGATCCGCGGCTGCGTGCCCAAGAAGCTGCTCGTCTATGGCGCGCATTTCGCCGAGGACCTGAAGGACGCGCGCCGCTTCGGCTGGAACGTGCCCGAATGCGATTTCGACTGGGCGGTGCTGCGCGACAATGTGCTGGCGGATGTCGACCGGCTCAACGGCCTCTACACCCAGACGCTGCACAACAACCAGGTCGAGACCTTCCTCGAGCGCGCCACCGTCACCGGCCCGCACGAAGTGACGCTGGCGAGCGGCCGCAAGATCACCGCGAAATACATCCTCATCGCCACCGGCGCGCACCCGCACGTGCCCGATTTCCCCGGCAGCGACCTTGGCATCACGTCGAACGAAGTGTTCCATCTGGAGAAGCTGCCCAGGCGCGTGCTGATCGCGGGCGGCGGCTATATCGCCAACGAGTTCGCCGGCATCTTCAACGAGTTCGGCAGCCATGTCACTTTGGTCAACCGCACCGACGTGATCCTGCGCGGCTATGACCATTCGATGCGCGACCGGCTGCTCCAGATCTCGCTGATGAAGGGCATCGATTTCCGCTTCCACACCGAGTTCAAGTCCATCGAGAAGCTCGAGAGCGGCACGCTCAAGGTCACGCTGACCAAGCATGAGCCGATCGAAGTCGATTGCGTGCTGTTCGCGACCGGCCGCGTGCCCAATACCGAGGGGCTGGGCCTGGCGGATGTCGGTGTCGAGCTGGACGGCAAGGGCGCGGTGAAGGTCGATGCGGACAACCAGTCGTCGGTCGATTCGATCTATGCCGTGGGCGACGTCACCAACCGGGTGCAGCTGACGCCCGTGGCGATCCGCGAGGGCCAGGCGTTCGCCGACACGATCTTCGGCAACAAGCCGCACCAGGTCGATTATGGCTGCATCCCCAGCGCCGTGTTCAGCCACCCGCCCATGGCCGGCGTCGGCATGACCGAGAGCGAGGCGCGCAACAAGCTGGGTTCGATCGCGGTCTACCAGTCCGATTTCCGCGCGATGAAGAATGTGCTCGCCGATCGCAACGAGCGCGCGCTCTACAAGATGATCTGCGAAGGGACGACCGGCCGCGTGGTCGGCCTCCACATGATCGGTCCCGACGCGCCGGAGATTCTCCAGGCCGCGGCGGTGGCGGTGAAGGCGGGGCTGACCAAGGACGCGTTCGACCAGACGGTGGCGCTGCATCCGACCATGTCGGAAGAGCTGGTGTTGATGAAGTGAGCGGGAAGTTCATGCCGAAGGCGTGAAACGAAGGCCGCGGGGCAGCCTTTGCCGATCACGCCCCGAAGGGAGGGTGCCGCACGCGAAGCCGCGCCGCTCAGCTGTCATGGGCGAGGATCGCGTCCGCCTCGTCCAGCGGCACCTTGCCGGCGCGGCGTGACAGCCAGCTGGTCGCGGCGATGTCCCAGGTGACGTTGCCGACGGTGCGCATGATGTCGGGGATGGTCTCGACCGCGACGAGCAGGCCGAGCGGGCTCACCGGGGCGCCGATCGTCGCGGCGACCGGGGCGATCGCACTGACATAGCTCACCGTGCCGGGCAGGCTCACCGAGCCGAGCGAGGTCAGCGTCGCGACCACCACGCCCACCGCCAGCGTCGCCGGGCTCAGCGGCACGCCGAACCATTCGGCGACATAGATGGCGACGGCGAAGTTCATCGCCGGGCCGGTCGCCCGGAAGATCGCCACCGCCAGCGGCAGGGTCACGCCCGACACGGCCACCGGCACGCCGAGCTTGCCCGAGCCCTCGATCATCACCGGCAGGGTGGCGAGCGAGGACTGGGTGCTGAGCGCCACTGCCTGGCTCGGCAGCGCGGCGCGGACATAGCGGCCGAGGCGGACGCGCCCGCCGAACACTGCCACGGGATAGGCGAAGATCGTCACCGCCAGGCCGACGCCGGCGACGGTGAGGATATAGTGGATCAGCGCGCCGAACGCGCCGGTGCCGGCCTTGGCGCCGACGACCAGGGCCAGGGCGAACACGCCGAGCGGCCCCACCCACAGCACCCAGTCGATCACCACCAGCATCACGTCGCGCAGCGCCTTGAAGAAGTTGGTCAGCAGCGTCTGGACCTCGCCGCCCACCCGGGTCATCGCGAAGGCGAAGATCAGCGAGAAGATGATCAGCGAGAGGAAGGCGTTCTCCGCCGCCGCCTTGACGATGTTGGCGGGCACGATCGCGGCCAGGAACTCGCCGATCGGCGGGACCGGCCCGATCTTCTCGGCGCCGGCCAGCGCGCCGCGCAGCGCCTGGGCCGATTCATGGGGCAGCGGCGCGAAGTGGAGGAACAGCGGGGTGAGGATCGCCGCGGCGGTGGCCGAGAGGAACAGCACGATCACGTAGAGCGCGATCGCGCGGCCCGCCAGGCGGCCGGCCTGCGCGGCCTCGGCGGTGGCGGCGACACCGGTGATCAGCAGCGCGACGACCAGCGGCACGATCGTCATCTGCAGGCCGTTGAGCCAGGCCTGGCCGATCGGCTGCGCGAATTCGGCGGCGGTCAGCGCCGCGGCGGGCGCCCAGGCGGCGAGCACGGCGCCGAGAATCAGTCCCGCGATCAGGGACAACAGGATACGGGTTGGTTGCGACATGCTCGCCCTTTGAGAAATTCCGCGCTAATCCGGTGGCGGTTGAGGGCCCGCAAGGTCGCGAGAAAACGGCACATGGCAAGAAAATATTTCGGTACCGACGGAATCCGGGGCGCGACGAACCTGTCGCCGATGACGGCGGCGATGGCGATGAAGGTCGGCATGGCGGCCGGCGCGCATTTCCGGCGCGGCGATCACCGGCACCGGGTGGTGATCGGCAAGGACACGCGGCTTTCGGGCTATATGCTCGAGAATGCGCTGGTCGCCGGCTTCACTTCGGTGGGCATGGACGTGGTGCTGGTCGGGCCGATGCCGACGCCGGCGGTGGCGATGCTCACCCATTCGATGCGCGCCGACATGGGCGTGATGATCTCCGCCAGCCACAATCCCTATGCCGATAACGGCATCAAGCTGTTCGGGCCCGACGGCTACAAGCTGTCCGACGCCGACGAGCTGGCGATCGAGGCGCTGATCGACGGCGAGGTGCCGCTTGCCGCCTCGGCCGATATCGGCCGGGCCCGCCGGGTCGAGGATGCCCGCGGCCGCTACATCCACTTCGCCAAGTCGACCTTCCCGTCCGACCTCACGCTCGACGGGCTCAGGATCGTCGTCGATTGCGCCAATGGCGCCGCCTATCAGGTCGCGCCCTCGGCTCTCTGGGAGCTGGGCGCCGACGTGATCGCGATCGGCGTCACGCCCAACGGCAAGAACATCAACGACGGCGTCGGCTCCACCGCCCCCGATACGCTGTGCGAGACGGTGGTCGGCGCGGGCGCGCATATCGGCATCGCGCTCGACGGCGATGCCGACCGGCTGATCGTGGTCGACGAGCATGGCAAGGTGGTCGATGGCGACCAGCTGATGGCGACGATCGCCGGCGGCTGGGCGCGCCAGGGCCGGCTCGCGGGCGGCGGCCTCGTCGCCACCGTGATGTCGAACCTCGGGCTCGAGCGCCACCTCGCGGCGCAGGGCCTCGGCCTGATCCGCACCAAGGTGGGCGACCGCTATGTGCTCGAGAAGATGCGCGGCTCCGGCTACAATGTCGGCGGCGAGCAGTCGGGCCACATCATCCTGTCCGACTATGCCACCACCGGCGACGGCCTGGTCGCGTCGCTCCAGGTGCTCGCCGAGCTGGTCCGCGCCGGCGCGCCGGCCAGCGAGGTGCTTCACCGCTTCGATCCGCTGCCCCAGCTGCTCAAGAACGTCCGCTTCAAGGGCGGCAAGCCGCTCGAGGATCCGCGGGTGCAGGATGCGATCGCCGCGGCCGAGACCGAGCTCGACGGCAAGGGCCGCCTCGTCATCCGCGCCTCGGGCACCGAGCCGGTGATCCGGGTGATGGCCGAGGGCGACGACAAGGCGCAGGTCGAGGCGGTGGTCGACCGGATCTGCGACGTCGTGCGCGCGGCGGCGGCATGAGCCCGCCGCTGAAATCGGCGCTGTCGGTAGGGGTCGCGGGCGCGCTGGGCGCCTGGTTCGCGAATTTCGGCCGCCTGGCCGGCGGCGCGATGTCGCTGCTCGACGGAATCGGCCATTCGGCGCTCGTGCTGGCGCTCGCCGCTGGCCTCTGGTTCCTCTATGACAAGATACGGAGCCGTGCCGATGCTTGAGATGCGCCCCGATTGCGAGCGCTGCGGCGCCGATCTTCCCGCGGACGAGGGCGGTGCCTTTATCTGCTCGTTCGAATGCACCTTCTGCGCCGCCTGCGCCGATGCGCTCGACGAACGCTGCCCGAATTGCGGCGGCGAGCTGTTGGATCGGCCGGCGCGCGTGGGTATGGCACTGGCGAACAACCCGGCCAGCACGGAGCACCGGTTCAAGGGCTGAAAGACCATGACGCCTCGCATCCTGATCATCGCCGGGTCGGACTCCGGCGGCGGCGCCGGCATCCAGGCCGACATCAAGACCGTCACCATGCTCGGCGGCCATGCGATGACCGCGATCACCGCGATCACCGCGCAGAACACGCTGGGCGTCACCGGCGTCCACCCGGTCCCCACCGAGATGGTGCTCGCCCAGATCGACGCCTGCGTCACCGATATCGGCGTCGACGCGATCAAGATCGGCATGATCGGCTCGGCGCGCACCGCGCTGGCGCTGGCGGAGAAGCTCGCCGAGCTGCCCGGCGTGCCGGTGGTGTTCGATCCCGTCATGGTCGCGACCAGCGGCGCCACGCTTGCCGACGACGCGACGATCGCGGCGTTCGAGCGGCTGATGGACCGCGCCAGCGTCGTCACTCCCAACATCCCCGAGCTCGCGGCGCTGGGCGGCGACGCCCGCGCGCTGGTCGCGGCGCATCGCTGCGCGGTGCTGGTCAAGGGCGGCCATGTCGAGGGCCCGATCATCACCGACCGGCTCTATTCCGCCGATCCCGAGGATCCGCCCGAGATCGAGTGGAGCAATCCGCGCATCGAGACCGACAATACCCATGGCACGGGCTGCACCCTATCCACCGCCATCGCCTGCGGGCTGGCCGAGGAATGGGACCTGCCCGAGGCCGTGCGCCGCGCCCGCCGCTTCGTGCGCATCGCGATGCGCGAGGCGCCGGGGCTGGGCCGCGGCCATGGCCCGATGGGGCATCAGGCGGTGCGGCTCGACCTCAACCTGAGCTTCTTCGAGCCGATGCTGAACCAGGTGACCGTTCCCGCCACCGATCTCGCCGCCAGCGAGCGCTTCTACCGGCTGCTCGGCCTCACCCAGGTCGTCCGCGCCAGCCCCCGCTATGCCCGGTTCGAGACCGAGGGCGGTGCGACGTTCAGCATCGCCACCGATCCGGGATATACCGCGCCGGTCGTCTATTTCGAATGCGGCGACCTCGACGTCACCGTCGCCTATCTCCAGCAGCAGGGCATCGCGTTCGAGCAGGAGCCCAGGGACGAGACCTGGGGCTGGCGCGAGGCGCGGCTGCGCGATCCGGCGGGCAATTCGGTGCGCCTCTACCAGGCCGGCGAGATGCGCCGCTATCCGCCATGGCGGGTGGGCGATGCCTAGAAATTCCGGGCCTGATCTCAAGTTCGAGCGGAAATACGGGAAGCTGCACGGCGGCCCGGTCGCCGGGGTGGACGAGGCCGGCCGCGGCCCGCTCGCCGGTCCGGTGGTCGCCGCTGCCGTGGTGCTCGATCCCGAATGCATCCCCGAGGGCGTCGACGATTCCAAGGCGCTGACGGCCGGCAAGCGCGAGCGGCTCTGCGCCGAGATCCTCGCCTGCGCCCGGGTGGGGCTGGGCATCGCCTCGGTCGAGGAGATCGACGGCCTCAACATCTTCTGGGCGACGATGCTGGCGATGACCCGCGCGGTCGAGGCGCTGGGGCCGGCTCCGGCCTTTGTGCTGGTCGACGGCAATCGCTGCCCCGACTGGGCGCATCGGAGCCATGCGGTGGTCGGCGGCGACGCGCTCTGCCTGTCGATCGCCGCCGCCTCGATCGTCGCCAAGCACCGGCGCGATGCGATGATGATCGAACTGGACGCGCTCCATCCCGGCTATGGCTGGGCGAGCAACAAGGGCTATGCCGCGAAGGTCCATCAGGAAGCGCTGCGCGCGCTCGGCCCCACGCCGCATCACCGCAGGAGCTTCGCGCCGGTGGCGCAGGCGCATTTCGATTTCGGGGGCCGGGCAGCGGAATGACGCGGCTCCTCGCGCCTCTGCTTCTCGCCGCGCTGGGGGCGTGCACGGACAGCGCGACCGGGGAAGGCCAGGGGTGCGACGGGCCGCCCAAGGGCTGGCACCGGCCCGCAGAGGGCATCGGCGAGCTCATGCCGATCGAGACGGTGCGCGTGCGCGGGGATGGCGTCGTGGCATGGAATGGCGAGCCGGTTTCCGTGGCGACGCTGGCGGATTACCTCCGCGGGTCCGCATCGGCGAGCCCGCCGCCGATGATTCTCTTCTCCTTCGATTCGGGCGCGGCGTGCCCGGCGGTGCGGGATGCGCGCCGGGTCCTGCGCGCATCGCCTGCTTGCAAGGCGGGGCTTTGCGGCGAAGGATCCGGCTGGCGATATTATCCGGGCGGCAAGATCGTGTTCTGATTCTGAGTCTTTTCCGCCACACCCCATATCTAGTGGCTGTGGATAACTTCCCGACTCAGCATGTGGATAAGTTTCCGAACCGTTCTACAAGTTAACGGAATCGCAGGCTTTTTCGTTAACTAATCTGTGCTTGACGGATGGTCGTTCCGCGACAGAAACCGCCTCTCCAACAAGGGGAAAGAGGTTAATGGGGGTTCTCGAAAAGGGCAGGCTCAAGCCGGCAACGGCGCGTAGCTGGGTCGACGTATTGCCCTATGACACGATCCTGCAGCAGGACTGCATCGAGGCCATGCGCGCGCTGCCGGCCAAGTCGATCGACTGCATCTTCGCCGATCCGCCCTACAATCTCCAGCTCGGCGGCGACCTCAACCGGCCTGACGGCAGCCATGTCGATGCGGTCACCGATTCCTGGGACAAGTTCGACAGCCTCGCCGCCTATGACGCGTTCACTCGCGAATGGCTGGCCGAGGCGCGCCGCATCCTGAAGGACGACGGCACGATCTGGGTGATCGGCAGCTATCACAACATCTTCAAGGTGGGCTCGGCGATCCAGGACCTCGGTTTCTGGATCCTCAACGACATCATCTGGCGCAAGGCCAACCCGATGCCCAATTTCAAGGGCACGCGCTTCACCAACGCGCACGAGACGCTGATCTGGGCGAGCACCGGCGAGAAGGCGAAATACACCTTCAACTATCGCTCGATGAAGACGCTCAACGACGAAATCCAGATGCGTTCGGACTGGGAATTCCCGATCTGCGGCGGCCAGGAGCGGCTGAAGAAGGGCGGCACCAAGGTCCACCCGACCCAGAAGCCCGAGGCGCTGCTCTACCGGATCATGCTCGCCAGCACCAAGCCGGGCGACGTGGTGCTCGATCCCTTTTTCGGCACCGGCACCACCGGCGCGGTCGCCAAGCGGCTCGGCCGGCGCTGGATCGGCATCGAGCGCGAGAGCGCCTATGTCGAGGCGGCGCAGGAGCGCATCGAAGCGGCGTTGCCGCTCGACGAATCGGCGCTGAAGACGATGCAGGCGCCCAAGAGCCAGCCGCGCGTCGCCTTCGGCCAGCTGGTCGAGAACGGCTATCTCGCCCCCGGCACCGTGCTCACCGACGGCAAGCGCCGCTGGCGGGCGGTGGTCGGTGCCGACGGCTCGCTGAGCTGCGACAGCCAGAGCGGCTCGATCCACAAGCTCGGCGCGACGCTGCAGAACGCGCCATCGTGCAATGGCTGGACCTTCTGGAACTATGAAGCCGCCGACGGCCTCAAGCCGATCGACGCGCTGCGCCAGACCTATCTGCTGGCGACCCAGCCGTAATTGGGAGGGGGAGGCCGCGCACCTCCCCAGGCCGTCCTGCGGCCCCCGGAGCTGATCCGGGGTTCGGCTGGGGCGCCACAAGCGACGGCATCGCCCCGTGGGGGGACCCTGAAGCAAGTTGGCGATTGTCCCCTTGAGGCACGGCGTTCCCCATAGCCGTCATCCCCGCCTTCGCGGGGATGACGGAACAGGGCGTTCCCGTCCTTTGCGGGCAATCGCCAGGCAAGTTCAGGGTGGCGAGCGGGTGGCGGCTGCGCTTTGCCTCTTCCAAAATAGGATATCGTCTGGGACGGGTGGTCCATGGCCAGCCAACCCCCTTCCTCCGCAATGCCCTGCCGCATCGGGCGCGCCCTTGCATCTCGCGCAAGCGCCGGGACAGCCGCGTGCGCAGAGGTCGCGACTCTTGTGACTTTCCGCGCCCCATGACCCTCGACCTGCCCTCCTCCGCGCGGCTCTATCTGCGCCCGGTCCAGCTCGCCGACACGCCGGTGAACCGCGATGGCGAGGTGTTCCGCCTCGCCGGGGGGCTCAGCTGGTGCTCGGCCTTCGAGCTGATCGCCCGCGATAACGGCAGCCGCGTCCTCCAGCGCACTGTCTCCGTCGCCGATCTGCCGGAGGATCCGCGCATCGCCGCGATCCTCCGGCGTATCGCCGCGCCGCGCGCGCCGTTGACGCTCGGCGAGCGGGTGGTGCGGCTCGACCAGCCCCAGGTGATGGCGATCCTCAACCGCACGCCGGACAGCTTCTCCGATGCCGGCGCGCACATGCAGGACGCCGATGCCGCCGCGAGCGCGGGCGTCGGCATGGCGGCGGCCGGTGCCGCGATCCTCGACATCGGCGGCGAATCGACGCGGCCCGGCGCGGCGGAGGTGTGGGAAGGCGAGGAGATCGAGCGCGTCGTTCCCGTGATCCGCCTGCTCGCGCGCGGCGGCGCGGCGATCTCGGTCGACACGCGCCGGGCCGCGGTGATGGCCGCCGCGCTCCAGGCGGGCGCGCATCTCGTCAACGACGTCGCCGCCCTGCTCTACGATCCCGGCGCGCTCGAAGTGGTGGCGGCGGCCGGCTGCCCGGTGGTGCTGATGCACTCGCCCGAGCCGCAAAAGGGCCCGCATGGCGGCGAAGGCTATGGCGACGTGCTGCTCGACGTGTACGACTGGCTGGAGCGGCGGGTCGAGGAAGTTGGCGCCGCGGGCGTCGATCGCGCACGGATCCTGGTCGATCCGGGCATCGGCTTCGGCAAGTCGCTTCAGGACAATCTCGCGCTGATCAACGGGCTCGCGCTGTTCCACGGCCTGGGCTGCGCCATCGTGCTGGGGGCCAGCCGCAAGCGGATGATCGGCGCGCTCGCGAACGAGGCGCCGGCCGACCAGCGGCTCGGCGGCAGCCTGGCGCTCGCGCTGAAGGGTGCCGAGGCGGGGGTGCAATTGATCCGGGTGCATGACGTCGTCGAGACGGTTCAGGCGTTACGGGTGTGGCGCGGCCTGCGCGATGCGGCGCTGATCGCGCGCTAGAAGGAGAGAAGCCCATGCGGATTGCCCCGGTCTTTGCCCTTGCCTTCACGCTCGCCGCTCCGGTGACGGCGCATGCCCAGGACGCAGGGACTCCCGCCGCCGCGCGCCGGACGGTGGAGAATTATTATGCCGCGATCGAGCGCGGCGATTTCCGCGCCGCCTATGCGGCCTGGGACGATGGCGGCAGGGCGAGCGGCAAGAGCTATGCGGATTTCCGCCAGGGCTTTGCCGCGACGGCGCACAGCCGGGTGGTGACGGGGGCGCCCCGCAACGCCGATGCCGGGATGAGCCAGCGCTGGATCGAAGTGCCGGTCGATGTCCGCGCCGCGCTCAAGAACGGCCGGCGCCAGCATTTCCGGGGCAGCTACACGCTCCACCGCGTGGCCGCAGGCGTGAGCGACAATCCCGCCGACAGCCGCTGGCATCTGTCGAAGGCGAGGCTGGTGGCGGTCCGTTAGGTTGAAAACCCAGACAAGCCTTTGAAACCATATTCGTGATCCCCGCCTGCGCGGGGATGGCGGTTGGAGGGATGGCGGGAATGATGCTGGAGAATATTGCCCCGACCTAGAACCAGCCCTGTTCCTCGAGCGCCGGTGCCTGGGCGCGGGCGACCGGCGCCTCGATCCCGCCGGCGAGCTGAAGGCGGAGGTTGCGCCCCTCGCGCCGCACGCCCTGGACGGCGCCGCGCGCCACCCACCAGCTGCGATGGACCAGCGCGCCGGGAGTGCCGTCCAGCTCGGCGACCGCGTCGCGCAGGCGCATCAGCAACAGGGTGGAGCCCCGCGGGGTGTGGACGCGGACATAATGGTCCTCCATCTCCAGCGCGATCGGCAGGGCGCGCAGGTGCGGGGGCAGCCGGTCGACCAGCCGGGGCAGCGCCGCCGGGCCGGGCTCCGCGGCCGGCTCGGCTCCGGTTTCGGTTGCGGCCTCGACCCGGTGCCGCTGCCGGGCGAACCAGAAGAGCGCGCAGACGAGCGCGCCCAGCACGAGCACGTTGAGATACTGGGCGAGCGCCTCTTCGATCGTCGGCCAGCGCGGGGCGTGCCAGAGGAAGTTGGCGAGCCAGGTGACCGCCGTCATCGGCAGGGTGGCGAGCAGGCAGGCGGCGGCCCAGAGCGCGGGCTCGGGCAGCTCCAGCCGGGGGGCGAGCGCGGTCGCTCCCGCCATGGCGGGGAAATAGAGGAAATAGCCGGCATAGCTCATCGCCAGCCAGTAGAGCAGCCGCAGCCCGAACGGCGCCGCGAAGCTGCCGAACGGCCCGACCAGCGCCAGCACCAGCCCCACGCCGAAGATGATCGTGCAGTCGATCAGGATCCGCCGCGTGCCGCCCAAACCGTGCCTTTCCCGTCCCGTTCGCGCTTCGCCAAATGGCCGCGCCCTGTGCGCCGCCACCCGTCGGCGAAGCATCTCGCCGGCCCACGTAGCCCCGATTGCGGGCGGTCGGCCAGTCGCCAATCTGCCCGGGTCAATAGCGTCGGGAGACAGGCAATGGCCACAATTGTTCGGGAAGAAGCCGCGATCGATCTGCCGCGCGCCGCCAAGGGCGCGCTGCTCGTCGGCGCCGCCGCGCTGGCCGGCGCCACCATGATCGCGGTCGGCCGGGTGCTGCTCGGGCTGACGCCGTCGACCTATGAAGCGAAGCAGGTGGCGATCCTCGTTCATCTCGCCACGGTGCTGCCGGCGATCCCGCTGGGGCTATGGGTGCTGCTGGCCCGCAAGGGCGATGCGACGCACCGGCTGCTCGGCCGGATCTGGGCGGTGCTGATGCTGACGGCGGCGGGCTCGGCGGTGTTCATCCGTACGATCAACCATGGCCAGTTCAGCCTGATCCATCTGTTCGTGCCCCTGGTCTTCCTCGCCCTGTTCCGCGCCATCCGCGCCGCCCGCATGGGCCGGATCGCCCAGCACAAGCGGCTGATGTGGACGCTCTATTCGGCCGGGCTGCTGCTGCCGGGCATGTTCGCCTTCCTGCCCGGCCGGCTGCTCTGGCACTGGCTGATGCGCTAGGCGAGTCCGGCCTTCCGCCTTGCCGCCGGCCGCGCCAGGTCGCGCGCCGCGTCCCGCCCGATCCAGCGCGTGGCGGGCCGGGGCGAGGCGGCGAGCCGCTCGGCCATTTCGCTGGCGGCGGCGTGGAGGGTGGGGTTGCGCATGCCGATCCCCCGCAGCGCCCAGCTCACGCCCTTCTTGACGAAGTTGCGGGGATCCCCGGCATGCGCCTCGATCAGCGGCAGCGCTTCGCGGAAGCGGGCGTCGCCGAGCTTCCTGGCGTGCAGCGCCAGCCCGGCGAGCAGGGCGAAGGCGGCGCGGCGCACGAACTCGCGCTCGTCCTCCGCCCAGCGGGGGACGGCATCCCAGGCAAGCGGGCTCTTGTCGAACAGGTCGAAACAGGCGGTGTCGCAGGTTGCCCAATTGTCGAACCCGGCAGCCCAGCGGTCCATTCCCGCGGCGCTCAGCGCTCCGGGTTCGCCGACGAAGCAGGCGAGCAGCCGCGCTTCATATACCCCGGCATCCCATAGCCGCTCGGCAAGCGTCTGGTCGCGCCCCAGCGCCTTGGCGATGCCGCGGAGGGTGCCGACCCTGATCCCGATGACGCGGTCTGCAGTCGCGATGCCGAAGCGCGACATCCCGTCGGCCACGCCGGGTTCGGCGGCCTGTTCGAGCAGTCGGAGCGCCTCGGCCAGCATGGCGGCGAGCCTAGGCTCAGGCGGCGCTCTGGTCGATCCCCAGCTCGCCGAGCTTGCGGTAGAGGGTCGAACGGCCGATCCCCAGCCGCCGGGCGACTTCGGTCATCCGGCCGCGATAATGGCCGATGGCGAGGCGGATCACATCGGCCTCGATCTCGTCGAGCGCGCGCAGATTGCCGTCGGGGCGGAACAGGGTGACGCCAGCATTGCCCGCCCCCTGGACCTGCGCGCCATTGGCCGCCGGCCGTCCGGCGGCGAGCTGGGCGATCTGCGGGAAATCGGCACGGGCGAGCCCGTCGCCGTCGCAGAGCACGGCGGCGCGGAACAGGGCGTTCTGGAGCTGGCGGACATTGCCCGGCCAGTCATAGCTGCCCAGCAGCTGGAGCGCGTCGTCGGTGATGCCGAGCGGGCGCAGGCCCGGCTGCTCGGCGATGCGGGCGAGCAGGTGGCGGGCCAGCGCCGGGATGTCGCCGATGCGCTCGCGCAGGGGCGGGATCGTCACCTGGACGACGTTCAGGCGGTAATAAAGGTCCTCGCGGAAACGCCCGGCCTCCACTTCGGCCTGCAGCGTCTTGTTGGTCGCCGCGATCACGCGGACATCGACTTCGCGGGCGTGCCGCGCGCCGATCGGCTGGATCTCGCCCGACTGCAGCACGCGCAGCAGCTTCACCTGCGCATCGAGGGGCATCTCGCCCACTTCGTCGAGGAACAGCGTGCCGCCATCGGCGTCGGCGAAGCGGCCGATCTTGCGCTCGAACGCCCCGGTGAAGGCGCCCTTCTCGTGCCCGAACAGCTCGCTCTCGACCAGGTTGGCGGGGATCGCGCCGCAATTGACGCAGACCATGTCCTTCTTGCTGCGCGGGGACGCGGCGTGGACCGCCTCGGCCACCACTTCCTTGCCGACGCCGCTTTCGCCTTCGATCAGGACGGGCACGCGGGCACGGGCAGCCTTGGCGGCGATCGCCAGCGCGGCGCGGAACAGGGGGGCGCTGCCCACGATCTCGTCAAAGGCGAGCGGGGCGGAGAGTTTCTCGGTGAGCGGGCGCAGCTCGCCCGCGGTCTTGCCGCCCACCGCAGCCTCGAGCGCGGCGAGCAGCCGCTCGGCGGCGAGCGGCTTCACCAGGAAGTCGGTCGCGCCCGAGCGCATCGCGTTCACGGCATTGGCCACCGATCCGTTGGCGGTGAGCATCAGGATGGGCAGCTGCGGCCGGCGAGTGCGCAGCTCGCCGATCAGCCCCGCCGCATCGGCGTCGGGCGAGCTGTGGTCGAGCAGGATCGCGTCGAGCGCCATCCCGTCGGGGGTGCCCAGCGTGGCGATGCCGGTCTCGGCCTCGCTCGCGAAGATGGTGCGCCAGCCGCGGCGTGCGGCAATGGCGGCGACGAGGCGGCGCTGGGCCGGCTCGTCGTCGATCAGCATCAGGAGGCGCTGGCCGTTGCGCGTCATCGCTCTTTCTGTCCCCAATGTCCCGTTTCAGGGCGTCACTCATAGAACGGATGGGTAAAGGCGGGCTTAAGCCTGACGTAGCGGCACGAGGGTTGAGCGGGTGGAGGGCCGGGGCTAAGGTCAGGCCAATTCGCGTTTCAAGGGGAGAGACGAATGGTCGATACGGTCGACAGCGCCGAACAGCTCAAGGCGCACGAGCAGACCTGGAATGGTTTCAAGGCGATGATGTTCTGGGGCACGATCGGCGTGGCCCTGATCGCTGCCTTTGTCGTCTTCCTGATCTCCGCAAAGTGAAGATCGCGGTCCTGAAGGAGGCCGCCGCCGGCGAGCGGCGCGTCTCCGCGACTCCGGAAACGGTGAAGAAGTTCGTCGCTCTCGGCGCGCAGGTGGCGGTGGAGCAGGGCGCCGGCGACACGGCCTCGATCGCCGACCAGGCTTATGCCGATATGGGCGCCGCCATCGGCGACCGTGCGGCGACGCTGAAGGACGCCGACATCGTGCTCGGCGTGCAGGGCCCCGACCCGGCGGGCCTGACGGGCGCGAAGCCGGGCGCGTGGATCGTCGCCGGCCTCAATCCCTTTGGCGAGCGCGCGCGGGTCGATGCCTATGCCAGCGGCGGCTTCGAGGCGCTGGCGATGGAGCTGATGCCGCGCATCACCCGGGCGCAGTCGATGGACATCCTGTCGTCGCAGTCGAACCTGTCGGGCTACAAGGCGGTGCTCGACGCGGCGGCCGAATATGGCCGCGCCTTCCCGATGATGATGACCGCGGCGGGCACCGTCTCGGCCGCCAAGGTCTTCGTGATGGGCGTGGGCGTGGCGGGGCTGCAGGCGATCGCGACCGCGCGGCGCCTCGGCGCCCAGGTCTCGGCGACCGACGTGCGGGCGGCGACCAGGGAGCAGATCCTGTCGCTCGGCGCCAAGCCGATCTTCGTGGAGGCGGTGCAGGGCATCGAGGGCGAAGGCACCGGCGGCTACGCCACCGAGATGAGTGACGAATACAAGGCCGCCCAGGCCGAGCTGGTCTCGTCGCACATCGCCAAGCAGGACATCGTGATCACCACCGCGCTGATCCCGGGACGCCCCGCGCCGCGCCTGATCAGCGACGCGCAGATCGCGACGATGAAGCCGGGCAGCGTGATCGTCGACCTCGCGGTCGAGGCGGGCGGCAATGTCGAGGGCGCGGTCGCCGGCGAGATCGTCGAGCGGCACGGCGTGAAGATCGTCGGGCATCGGAACGTGCCCTCGCGCCTCGCCGCCGATGCCTCGGCGCTGTTCGCGCGCAACCTGTTCAACTTCCTCTCCGCCTTCTGGGACAAGGAGCAGGGCAAGCCGATCCTCGACGAGGAGATCGGCAACGCCATCCGCCTGACCCAGGGGGGCAAGGTGGTGCACGAGAGGCTGCTCGGGTGATCGCGGCGGCGCTTCTGCTGCCGCTGCTCGGCATATCATCGTCGTCCGACATTCACACGCGCGCCGATGCGGGGCCGTTGCTGGCACGCTCGGCGCTTATGCGGGGGCTGAAGGCGCGAAACGGCGCCGCGCCGCGCACTTGCGGACTGATCAATCGCGTGCGGGAGATCGAGCTGCTCGACCAGGAATATGCGCGGCTTCATCAATTGGTCGCGCCGCCCGCCCGCGGCACCGTCATCTATGGCGACGTGCCGATCCGCAACACAGGCTATGCGGGCGCCTGCGTGCGTTCGGCTGGCTATCACGCCCATGCGAACGCCTATCGCGAGGCATTGACCGTCGCGCGCGAAGCGCTGGGACTGGGGGAATAAATGGACTTCATCTCGATCCTGTCGATCTTCGTGCTGGCGTGCTTCGTCGGCTATTACGTGGTCTGGTCGGTCACGCCGGCGCTGCACACGCCGCTGATGGCGGTGACCAATGCCATCTCGTCGGTGATCATCGTCGGCGCGCTGATCGCCTCGGCGGCGTCGGGGGCGGAGATCGCCAAATGGCTCGGCCTCGTCGCCGTGGCGCTGGCATCCGTGAACATCTTCGGCGGCTTCGCCGTCACCGAGCGCATGCTCGCCATGTACAAGAAGAAGGGCTGAGCCGATGCACGAGGGGGCAGCAATCAATCCCTGGGTCGCCTTCGCCTATCTGGTGGCGGGCGTCTGCTTCATCCTGGCGCTGCGCGGGCTGTCCAGCCCGGCGAGCAGCCGGCGGGGCAACCGGCTGGGCATGCTCGGCATGGCCATCGCCGTCGTCACCACGCTCATCACCCATGAGATCGCCAGCCCGATCGAGCTGGGCGCGGCGATCGCGATCGGCGGCGTGATCGGCTTCGTCACGGCGCGGCGGATCGCGATGACCGCGATGCCGCAGCTCGTCGCCGCCTTCCACTCGCTGGTCGGCATGGCGGCGGTGCTGGTTGCCGCCGCCGCGTTCCTCAATCCCGGCGCCTTCGGGATCCTGGGCGCGGACGGCGAGATCCTGAGCGTCAGCCGGATCGAGATGGGCCTGGGCGTGGCGATCGGCGCGATCACCTTCTCGGGCTCGGTGATCGCCTTCCTCAAGCTCAACGGCAACATGTCGGGCAGGCCGATCCTGTTGCCCGGGCGGCACGTCATCAATCTGGGCGTGCTTGCCGGCATCCTCGGCCTGATCGCCTATTTCGTGACCGACCAGAGCCCCTGGGTGTTCTGGACCGTGACCGCGCTCAGCTTCGTCATCGGCTTCCTGCTGATCGTGCCGATCGGCGGCGCGGACATGCCGGTGGTCGTCTCGATGCTCAACAGCTATTCGGGCTGGGCGGCGGCGGCGATGGGCTTCACGCTGCACAACAGCGCGATGATCATCACCGGCGCGCTGGTCGGCAGTTCGGGCGCGATCCTCAGCTACATCATGTGCCGCGCGATGAACCGCAGCTTCATCAGCGTGATCGCGGGCGGCTTCGGTGCCGCCGATGGCGGCGGCGCGGGCGCGGCGGCGATCGACCGGCCGTGGAAGCGCGGCTCGGCCGAGGACGCCGCCTTCCTGATGAGCCAGGCCGAGCAGGTGATCATCGTGCCGGGCTATGGCATGGCGGTCGCCCAGGCACAGCACGCGCTGCGCGAGATGGCCGACAAGCTGAAGGAGCATGGCGTCCGGGTGAAGTACGCGATCCATCCGGTCGCGGGGCGCATGCCGGGCCATATGAACGTGCTGCTGGCCGAGGCGAACGTGCCCTATGACGAAGTGTTCGAGCTGGAGGATATCAACAGCGAGTTCTCGCAGACCGACGTCGCCTTCGTCATCGGCGCCAACGACGTGACCAACCCGGCGGCGAAGACCGACAAGTCCTCGCCGATCTACGGCATGCCGGTGCTCGACGTCGAAAAGGCCAAGACGGTGCTGTTCATCAAGCGCTCGATGGGCGGCGTGGGCTATGCGGGCGTGGACAACGAGCTGTTCTACCGCGACAACACGATGATGCTGCTGGCCGACGCGAAGAAGATGGTCGAGGAGATCGTGAAGAGCCTCGACTGACGCCGGCGAACCGGGAGATTGTGATGGCGAGCGTTGGTTCGATTCTGGGCGGTGCGTTCGGGCTGTTGCGCGAGCGGCCGGGTGCGGTGGCGATCTGGGCGGTCACCTATTGTGCCGGCTCGCTCGTCATTTCGCTGGTCATGGGGCTGTTGATGTTCGGCACGATGATGCCGGCCAGCGCTGATGCCGGGGCCGCGCTTTCGGTCTGGGTCGGCCCGATGTTCAGCCTGATGCTGTTCCTCTATCTCTGCCTGCTGCTGCTCGTCGTGGTGCTGATGAACGCGGTGTTCCGCGCGATGCTGCGGCCGGAGGAGGGCGGCTTCGCCTTCATGCGGCTCGGCATGGACGAGTTCCGGATGCTCGGGCTGGTGATCCTGGTGTGCATCGGCGTCTTCGCCGCGGTGCTGATCGGCGAACTGCTGTTGCTGCTGCTGATCACGATCGTCGGTTTCACGCTGGGCGACGGGATGGCCGCCGGCGCGATCTCGGCCCTGCTCTTCCTCGCCTTTTTCTGCGCGGTGGTCTGGGTGGAGGTCCGCATCTCGCTGATCTTCCCGCTGAGCTTCCATCGCCGCCGGATGAGCATCGATGCGGCCTGGGAGCTGACGCGCGGCCGTTTCTGGCTGCTCTTCGCCTGCTATTTCCTGATCGGGCTGATCTTCGCCGTCGCCACCGGCATCGTGATGTGGGCGGCGATGGGCGATTATTTCGCCGCGCTGATCCAGGCCAATGGCGACCGGGAGCAGGTGCGCGCGGCGGCGGCGGCGTTCGCTGCCAGGCAGTTCGCCATGCCGCTCGCCGCCAAGATCCTGTTCGGCGTGGTGGGGGCGGTGTTCTTCGCGGTGGGGCTGGCGCTGGGGCCGGGCCTGCTCGCCAGCGCCACGCGCGAGCTGCTCGGCGACGAGAGTGAAGCCGCAGTATTTGCAGCCGAATCCGACGGATCAGTCATGGACTGATTTGGAACGGACAGGCAATGAATCCTGCGCCCGTCCGCGCCCTGCCACCAGCTCCGGAATGGAGCGGACCGAGCATCCGTTTCGGAGGTTGGGCCTCTCCGGGGCATGGAGCGACTCCGAGAAGGCAATGGCGAACCTTTCCGCGGCCCCCGAACTCACCGGCGCCCCCTATGACCTGGCGGTCAACGCATTGCTGATCGCGGAGGCGGCGAACAAGGACGTGGTGGAAGCGTTCGCCGCGATCGGGGTCCGGCGGCGCGACCAGGCCGGTTTCGCGGCGGCCTTGCCGTTGCTCGATACGGCGCGGCTCGACCTGATCCTGCTCGACGCCCGTGCCGGCGGCGAGGCCGTGCCGGCGCCGTTGCTCGATCGCCTGGCGATGCGGAACGCGGCGGAGGGGCCGGCGCTGGTCGCCATCTTCCCGGCAGACCAGATCGACCTTGCGGCGGGGCTGCTCGGCGCGCCGCGCACCCAGCTGCTCTGCGATCCCGGTGCCGGGGAGCTGCTCGCCGCGCTGGCGCTGGCACGGGCCGAGGGAGAGGCGTCGCCGCGGCTTTCCTGGGCGGACGTCACTCGCGATTCCGAAGTCGTGCGCCTGCGCCGGCTCAACGATGAGGTCGCGCGCATCGCCGATGTCCTCGCGCGCCTGACCCGGGGCGACTTCGCGGAGGAAGACGAGATCGAGCGGCGGACCGGTATCCGGGCGCCCGACATGGAATATCGCGGGCCGGACGAGCCCATGCCGGACATCGCCGCCGCCGAGATCCGCGCGGTCATCCGTGCGCGCCGGTTGCGCGCCCAGTATTTCGCGTCCGATCTGTTCGCCGATCCCGCCTGGGACATGCTGCTGGACCTGTTCGCCGCGGGGATCGAGCGGCGCCGCGTCTCGGTCTCGAGCCTGTGCATCGCGGCCGCCGTTCCGCCCACCACGGCATTGCGCTGGATCGGTACGATGCACGACGCCGGCTTGTTCCGGCGCGAGGCCGACCCCGGCGACCGGCGGCGCGCCTATATCGTGCTGAGCGACAAGGCGCAGCACGGCATGCGCAACTATGTGAGCGCCGTGCGCCGCGCGGGACTGAGCCTCGTTTGAGGGCTTGCTCCGGCGCTCCGGCTTTGGCATCGCACCCGGACCGGCATCACGCCCGGGGCGCTTAGCTCAGTTGGTAGAGCATCTCGTTTACACCGAGAGGGTCGGCGGTTCGAGCCCGTCAGCGCCCACCATTCCCTGCGACGTTGTCCACGCCCAAGTGAATGGAGCAATACGCGACATTAGTCGGAAGCGCGACCGGGTGGGTTGGTGCCGGACACTTTGGCAGGCCGAGTCAAAAAATAGGTGATCGGCGCACCCAGCACGAGCATTGTGAGGATCAACGCCCCAACACCAAGCGAGCCTCCCATATGTGGTCGAAGCTGCCAGAAGATCAGCAGCATCGACACGCCCATGAGCCACGCGCGGAGTTGTGAGACCTCGAGCATCTCCTTGCAACGCTTGCACGCAAAGGCTGATCCAACTTGCCATTGCGCTCGCCAGAACGGAATGAGCTTGCCGCAGGCTGGGCAGGCGGGACCATAGGCCATGGAACGAACTTCTCCGGGTCACGGGGTGGGGATGAATGACGCTCGCGCGCGAGGCGTGCCCATAGAATTCCTATTGGTCATTTGAGAGAAACCGGCGCGTTCAGCTTTGCTGCTCGAGTTGCGTGATTGGCCGTCGTGAAACCTGTGACGCCAGCTCGAACCCTTATGGCGACGACCGCGATGCTGCCGAAAACACACGCACGCTCAAACCGCCACGCCTGAGGCCGCTCGACCGGGCAGGCTGGTGACGCGCTCGAAGCCGTCCTTTGTCTTCGCGACTTCGATCGGCGCTGCGAGATCCAGCATCATATGCGGTTGCGTGAGCCAATGCTGCGCCCTCGTAGGATCCTTGAAGTATTCGGAGGCAAGGCGCTCGATCGTGCGCAACCGCGTATCTTCGTCGGGTTCGTTGCGCACAGAAATCCCCCTTCTCCGGACGTGACGGCAATGTTCCCCAATCCGGTGCTTGCAGATTTCCGCGCCTGCTAGCTGCGAAGCGCGTCCTCCAGGGCCCTCAGCAACTCGTCCATATGAAAGGGCTTGCGTAGGATCGCCGGCGATCCCTCGATCGCCTCGATCGCTCCGACATCCGGAAAACCGCTCGCGAATATGATCGGAAGCCCTGGCTTGCGGCGGCGGATCTCGCTGGCGACCTCCACGCCGTTCATTCCGGGCATGGCGAAATCGAGCAGCAGTACGTCCGGCGCCGCCTGATCGAGCAGGGCCAGCGCGGCAGGTCCATCGGCGGCACTGGTCACGACATGCCCCGAGGCCTCCAGCGCGGCGGCGAACACCACCCGCAGCTCCGGGTCGTCGTCCACGAGCAATATCCGGCAGCGCCTGCCCGGAGCGGCCGCGATTTCCGGATTGCCCTGCTCGATCCGCACCGGCGCCTGATCCGTGCGCGGCAGCAGCACGCGGACGATGGTGCCCTGCGCGACCACGCTCTCGAGGTGCACCGCTCCGCCCGCCTGGCGTACGCTGCCATAGATCTGGGCCAGGCCGAGACCGGTACCCTTTCCTATTGGCTTGGTGGTGAAGAAGGGCTCCATCGCGCGGCGCAGCGTGATCTCGTCCATGCCCGTGCCCGTGTCCGCGAAAGCGATCTCGACATAGTCCCCATCTTCCATCTCGGGATCGCCGGCGATCGCGCGCACCGCCGTCGAAATGGTCAGCCGTCCCCCGTCCGGCATCGCGTCGCGTGCATTGATCGCCAGGTTGAGGGCCATCATCTCGACCTGAGTCGGATCGGCCATGACCGGCGCCGGCGACGGATCGAAACGCAGCTCGAGAGTGATCATCGGGCCGAGCGTTCGACGCAGCAGATCGGCCAGCGCCCCGATCACGTCGCGCACCAGCATGGGTTGCAGCTGGATGTTCTGGGCGCGGGAGAAGGCAAGCAGCTGCGCGGTCAGTCTCGAGCCCCGCTCGGCGGCCTGCAGCCCGGCTTCGGCAAAATGCCGAACCTTGTCGGGCTCGTGCATGCGACGGCGGATCAGCTCGAACGCCCCCACCACCGCACCCAGCACATTGTTGAAGTCGTGCGAAAGGCCGGCGACCAGCTGGCCGACCGCTTCCATCTTCTGGCTCTGGAGCAAGGCTTCCTGTGCGTGCCGGAGCTCCGCCGAACGGGCCTCGACACGCGCCTCGAGAGTGGCATTGAGCTCGCGCAGCTGATCCTCGACCGCGGCACGCTCGGTCACCAGGCGGGTGCGCTCGCCAATCTCCTCCATGAAGGCGATCTCGTCCGGCCGCCAATGCCGCGGATGGCGATCGTTGAGATAGACGATGGTGCGCAGGCGCCCATCCCGAAGGAACGGCACGACCAGGATCGAGCGGGTGTCGACCTTCTGCGCGGTATCGCGGGTCCGCAGCTCGTCGCTGAGCTCGGCCTCCAGCAGATCCTCGATCACGACCGTCTCGCCCGCGCCGAGCGCCGCCACGATCTTGACTCCGAAGGCAGCGGCCGGAAGCCGGCCGAGGAGCGGCGGCACGGATCCGTCCGTCCAGCAGACATCATAGTCGAACAGGTTCTCGGCCGGATCCAGCCTTCCATAGCCGGTCCGGGTGACGCCGAAATGCTTCCCCATCAGCGCCGCGACCTGGCGCAGCGCCTCCTCCGTATCACGCTCCCGCAGGATGTCCGCTATCTCGAGGCGAAGCGCGCTCCGCACCTCCCGCCTCGAAAAGCCCTGGAAGAGCCGTTCCAGCGTCGCGGCGCCCAGGGCAAGCAGCAGGATCAGCACGGTGATGGCGGCGATGGCCGCGGCGAGATAGGCTTGGCCGACACTCGCCATGCCGTCGCCGATGGCGGTGGGCGTGCCCGCCGTGAACACCGCGGCCTGCATGCCGGCATAATGCATGCCCGCTATGGCAATCCCCATCAGGATCGCGGCCGCGATGCGATGGCTCATCTTGCGGTCGCGGGATGCAAGCCACACCGCGGCGGTGGCAGCCACCAGCGCGATCAGGACCGAGATGCCGAACCAGAGGCGCTCATAGCTGAGCCTTGCGGGCATGCGCATGGCGGCCATGCCGACATAGTGCATCGCGACGACGCCCGAGCCGATCAGCAGGCCGGCCGCGACGATCCTGCCCCGGGAGACCGACTGCCAGTTCAGAATGGCAAAGCCGAGGCCCGTGAACCCAAGCGCGAGCGCGAGGGAAAGCAGGGTGAGCCCGATGTCATAGCTCATCCGCATGCCCGGCATGTGGAAGGCCAGCATGGCGACGAAATGCATCGACCAGATACCGCCGCCCAAGGCTGCCGCCGCTGCCGAGATCCAGACGCGCCGTGTCCAGCCTCTCGATGATCGGATGCGGCCTGCCAGACTGAGCGCGGTGAAGGACGCGAAGATCGCAATCAGAATCGACAGCATCACCAGAAAGGGGTCATGGCTGCCAGTCATGATCATGGGCTTCTAAATTCCACGGCGCATGAATTCTTGCAATCGTCTGGACATTAAAGTCCATATCTAAAGTTTCTGCTTCGGCCGGTCATGCGGGGCCATATCAGGAAAAATACAGATCCGCCGCCGCCGTATCAATAATAGCGGGGTGCCCGGCCGGTTTCCACGAGAACCACGACGCGCCGGCCGGTGGCGCGTCGGACGATGGACCGTTCCCGCTCGCCATCCATGGCGGTCGGCGAGAAGGGCGGGCAAGTGACGGCACCCCGTTGCGCCCGGCACATGCGCGAATGGCGGAAGATCGGCCCAGCGATCCTCCGCCATTCGAAGCCGGCGCAGCTGCGCGGTCAGTTCGCCGTGAAGATCGTCGCGCCCGAGGGGCTGTACTTCACCGTGACATAGGAATTGTCGCACACGTTGATGCCCATCCACACGCCGCTGCTGTTGTCCGAGAAGTTGAGCTTCAGGTCGTACTTGCAGACGGTGCCCTTGTTGAAATGGACGGTCATCCGGGCACCGGACTTCACCGTCGCATCTTCCTTCTTGAAGTCGGGATCGACCTTGTTGGGCTGCCAGGTGGTGGTGCCCGTCGGCGCGATCTCGACCGTCTTGATCGCCTTGCCGCTGTTGTTGATCAGCACGAAATCCCAATCGTCGGCCATCGCGGGCGTCGCGATCGCGATTGCGGCAATTGTCGCCAGACCCAGTTTCAGCATGATATGCCCCTCCTGCTTTTGCAGCAAAATGCGCCTGTCCGCGACGCTCCGCAAGCCGATTCAGAGCGGGCGGACCAGGCGGACCGCTTCGGCGATCCAGGGTGGGTCGGCCACCACCTGCTGGCGGGCCCCGGCGCCCAGCGGAAGGAGGTGGAGCCGGTCGCCCTCGCGCCCGATCAGCCGCCCGAACAGGAAACGCCCGGCGGGGCGCGGCACGAGCACGTCGCGGTTGAGCGCGCCGGCGAAACCCTCCGGCGCCAGCGTCCGGCACCAGATCTCGTCGCCGGTGCGATAGTCGCCGATGCCTGCCGCCACCGCGATCGCCACCATGCCCGGCTCGGCATGCGGAGGCACCACCGCCGCCGGCCGGCGCGGCGCCTGGACGCCGGCATTGTCGAGCGTTGCCGCCACCGGGATCTCCGGCCGTTCGGGCAGCTTGACCAGATCGGCGGCATCCGCCCCGAGCGCCGCGGCGATGCGATTGAGCCATCCGACCGAGACGGTGCGCGTGCCCATTTCCAGCCGGCCGATCGTCTGCGCCGTCGTGGGAGGCTCGCACCGCGCCGCCACTTCCTCCAGCGTGAGCCCCTTGGCGCGGCGCACCTCGCGGATGGCAGTGATCATCAGCGCATCTCCTAACCAAATCGGTTTCCCTCTTTCCTACAATCAAGCCGTCGTGGCAAGGGGGCGGAAATGGAACAAAAGGAGATCATCGATGCGTGAGCTGATCGAGCGGACGATCGAGGATGCCGCCGGGATGCGGCGGCGGGTCACGGTGAACCAGGCCGAATCGCCGCTGGCCTGGCTGGCGGCGCGGGGGCATGTCAGCTTGCGGCAGCTCGAGGCGGGGGAGCGGTTGCGCGCCGATTATGAGACGGCCGCACTGGGGCCGCGCGTCACCATGCGGTGGGACGCCGCGCCGGCGGCGCGGTCGCGTGGCGTGCCGGAGCGGCTCGATCCCACCTTGGCGCAGATCGCCGCGCGGCGTCGCTTCGACGGGGCGGTGGCGGCGGCCGGGGCCGGGCTCGCCGACATATTGTGGCGCGTGGTCTGCGCGGGCGAGGGATTGGGGCCGGCGGAAAAGGCGCTGGGCTGGCCGAGCCGCGCGGGCAAGCTGGTGCTCTGCTTCGCGCTCGATCGCGTTGCCGATTTCTACGGCATCAGCTGAGTGGCTCGGGTGCCGCAGCACCCTGGCCCACGAAACGGCCATAGGCCCAGCCGATCCCGATTAGCGCCAGGCCGAGGCCGAGGAAGGAGAGGATGCGCAGCAGCCCGTCGAGCGCGGCGGCATCGATCAGGAACACCTTGAAGGTGACGCCGGTGAGCAGGGCGAGCCCGAAGACGCGCAGGTCGCGCGCGCCCGTGGCGATGCCGCGCCACAGCCAGAACAGCGCGAGCGCCAGCATCGCCGCGCTGTACCCGCCATTCTCGGTCGTGCCGATCGGGCCGGTGAGGAGGTTGCCATGCGCGGCCTGGCGAACCGCCGCCAATAGGGCGAGAAGGGTGAGCAGCGCGGCGCCCGGCCGCCAGCGCGGCGGCAGCGTCCATAGCCAGAAGCTGGCGAGCCCGAGATGGAGCACGGCGGCGTTGAGGAGCGGCAGCGGGCCGACTGCCTGGGGCTCGACCAGCGGTGTCAGCAACAGCAGGTCGAACCACAGGACCCGGAACAGGCCGAGCGCGAGCAGCACATGGCCGAGTGTGACGGCTCTGGCACGGCGAACCAGCATCCAGCCGGCGGCGAGGCAAGCCTGGGACAGCAGCGCGCGCTCGATGAAGCCGAGCGCCTCGAAGCGGGGCAGCGTGGCGATGGCGAGCGGCTGCTTGGCGAGCGCATAGAGCAGCAGCACGCCGAGCGCGGTGGCGAAGAGCGCCGCGACGCGGCGGACCCTTCCGAATTGCGCGGGATCCAGGAGCAGCGCGGCGCCCAGCGCCACCGGCAGCGCCAGTTCGCGCAGCAGCTCGGGCAGGGCGGGAAGCAGCGTGTAGGTGAGCCGTTCTCCGGAAAGCGAGGCGAGGATCAGTTCGCTCAGCGCGCCAAGCGGCAGCGCGGCGGCGATCAGTGCGGCGGCGAGAGGATAGGCGGGAAGCGCATAGAGCAGCGGCGTGCGAATCCTGCGTGCCCACCAGGCAAGGGCAGCGGCGATGCAGGAAAGGGGAAGTGCGAGCCAGTCGCCCGGCACGAACTGGCCGAGGCCGAGGCCCGCGAGAAAGGCCGCCAGCGCGGTCGCCGGGACGAGCATCGAATGCTCGCTATCGGCCCGGCTCCTCCAGGCGAGCGCGAACACCGCGCCCGCCGCCGCCAGCTCGAGCCAGCCCCATTGCATCGCGGACAACAGGCCCGGCGCGCGCAAATGCGCGATGAGGAGCGGGCCCGCGGTACCGAGCAGGGCGATCCCGGCCCAGAACGGATGGCGGCGCGCGAGCGCATGTCCGGGCATGGCGAACAGCGCGGTGGCCAGGATCGCCGCGACTGGCGTGAACCCGGGCGCGGGCAGGGCGATGGCGAGCATCTCCAGCACGAGCAGCAGGGCGCAGGCGGCGAGCGCGCCCGGAAGATAGGCGCCGTCGCGCCAGGCAAGGAACAGCGCCGCGCCGGCAAGGCTGAGATAGAACCCCCAGGCGAGCCAGCTGAAATCGAGCGCGGGGGCGAGCACGGCGAGCTGCAGGCAGCCCGCCACCAGCGGGGCCAGGCGAAGCCAGCGATTGCCCGTGCCGGCCGCCGGCAGCGCGGCGCTGGCGCCGACCGCGAGGAGCATGGTGAAGGCGCCGACGGCGGAAAGGTCTCCTGCGCGTGCCGCCAGCATCGCGATCAGGAAGTTTATCCAGGCGAAGCCCGCCACGCAGGCGGCCAGCGCCAGCCAAGCCCAGCCGCGATGGATGGCGAGGCCGAACAGGGCGGCGGTGAACAGCGCGAGATAGGCCAGCAGCGCGCCGATCCCCGCCGCGTCGAACCCCGCGACCAGCGGCGCGGCGAATCCGCCGATCAGCGCCATCGCCGCCGTGGGCGGCCCGTGGCGCAGCGCCAGGACGAGCGCGCCGCCGGTAATCAGCAGCACGAGGAGGAAGGCGGGGAGCGGTGCGATCAGATGATAGAGCGCGGCCGCCATGTAGAGCGTGCCATAGAGGCTGGCGATGCCCGCCCCGGCCAGCGCCTGCGCGACCCGCGGGTCATCGGCGGTGGCGGGTAGGCGCCGCGTGATCTCGCTGCCCAGGATCAGCGCTATGCCGAACAGCGCCGCCAGCACGGTGCGCGTCCCGGGGCCCAGCAATCCGCTCTCGATGGAGTAGCGGACGAGGAAGAAGCCGGCGAGCACCAGTGCCGCGCCGCCGATCCAGATCGGCAACCGTCCGCCGATCAGCGCCTCGAAGCTGAACTGGGGCAGGGGCCTCGGCTCGATTTCGATTCGCCCGGGCGCGTGCTCTGCCCGGGCTTCGGCGACCGGGCCCGGCGATTCGGTCGCCTGGATGGGCGGGGCCGGGGATTCGGATGGAGGAGCCGGCGCTTCGCGGATCTCGGGATCGCGCCTGACGATCAGCGATTCGACACGGCGCAGTTCTTCCTCCAGAAAGGCGATGCGCCGCAGCACGATATAAAAGGCCGCAGCCGCGCCCAGCGCGAGGAGGAGGGTAAGTGCAATCACTCGCCCCTTCTTCGCACAGTGGAGCGCACCTGTCGCGCATAAACCAGTTGCAAATGGCAACTTATTAGATAGCCTTATGCCCAAGCCGAGGAGAGGTTGGCATGATCGTGTTTGGTTCGACGCTTTCGCCCTATGTGCGCAAGGTAATGGTGTTCGGTGCGGAGAAGGGGCTGGATCTCGAGCTGCAGGCCGCAGGCATGGGCCGGGGTGGGCCGGAATTCATGGCCGCCAGCCCGTTTGGCAAGATGCCGGGATTCAAGGACGATGACTTCCTGATCTCGGACAGCTCGGCGATCGTCGCCTATCTCGACGCCAAATACCCCGATCCGAGCCTGATCCCGGCCGAGCCGCGCGCCCGTGCGCGGACGATCTGGTTCGACGAGCTTGCCGACACGATCATGATGGCGGCCGGCGGCGCGATCTTCGGCCAGCGCTTCGTGCGTCCGCGCGTGCTCAAGATGGAGTGCGACCATGCCGCGGCGGACGCGGCCGAGCGCGACCTGATGCCGCCGATCCTCGCCTATCTGGAAACCGCGATCCCCGAGAGCGGCTTCCTCGTCGACGACCGGCTGACGCTGGCGGACATCGCGGTGGCGAGTCCGCTCGCGACGCTGGGCTGCATCGGCGTGACCGTGGATGCCGCCGCCTATCCGCGGCTCGCCGATTGGGTCGCCGCGATGCATGCCCGGCCGAGCTTCGCATCGATCATCGCGCGCGATCGTGCGATGATCGATGCGATGGGCGGCCCCGTGCAACGCGAGGTGCTTGCCGGCTAGCCAGCGCGGCCCGGCGTCCCTAGATGAGCGCCATGCGGTTCGCCTTCCTCAAATGCCATGGCTCGGGGAATGATTTTCCCCTGATCGACGCGCGCACGCTCGACCTGCCCGACGCGGATTGGGCGGGCGTGGCGCGCGCGCTCGCCGATCGGGCCGGGCCGGTCGGCGGCGATGGGCTGCTGCTGCTCACCGCGGGCGACGATGCCGGCCATGATTTCGGCATGCGCATGTTCAATTCGGACGGCTCGGAAGCGGAGACCTGCCTCAATGGCCTGCGTTGCGTGGCGCGGCTGGGATTCGAGCTGCTGGGCCTCGATGCGGCGCGGGTGCGGCTGAAGACGAGCAGCGCCGAGGTGGCCCGTGCCGAGCCGCTCGCGCCCGGCGTGGTGACGATCCGCGAGACCGCCGGCCCGGCCGCCACCAGCAGTGGCGCCGTCGGCCTGCGCATCGCGGCGGAGACGGTGATCGACGCGGCTATTCCCGGGCTACCCAGCGCGCGGCTCTTCACGGCGGTCGCGATGCCCAACCCGCACCTTGTCAGCTTTGTCGACGCGGTGGACGAAGCCGAGCTGGTCGCGCTCGGCGATTGGTGCGAGACGGGCCCCGATCTGATCCCGGCGCGCGCCAATGTCTCCTTTGTCGAGCTGCGCGGACAGGACCTGTTCGTGCGCACCTATGAGCGCGGCGTCGGCCTGACGGACAGTTGCGGCAGCGCCATGGCCTCGGCGGTCTATGCCGCCGGCCGCACGGGCCGCGTGCCGTTCGGCACGATGATGAAAGTGTTCAACAAGGGCGGGCTGGTGATGGGATCGGCGGACGCTGCCGGCATGGTCACGATCCTAGGCAACGCGACCTTCCTTTATGATGCGGGCATCGAAGTCGATCCGGCCATGGCTACGGCGGAGACGCCGCTCGTCCATGCCCGGCGCGAGGACGAGGCCGCCGCCTGGGCGGCCGCCATTCCCGCCGACGGACGCTAGCCGCCGACGAACGCCGCGAGGTTGGCGAGCGAGGACTTCAATCCCTGGACATGGTCCTGCTTGCGGATCCCCTGGGGCACGTCCTCGCAGACGATGGCGACTCGGGTGCCGCCTTCCGCCGGCTCGAAGGACCAGGTCATCCGCATCGTGCCGGCAAAGGCCGAGTCGTCCGAATCGAACACCGCCGACTGGACGATGCCTCGCCCCGGGTTGAGCGTGACGAAGCGCGTCTCGACCACGTCGCCATGTTCGGAGGTCTTGCCGGGCGCCGCATGCTCGGCGCTCGCATAATGCAGCGCCATCCGATAGCCGCCGCCCGGCCGCGCGTCGAACGCCAGCATCTCGCCGGTCATCCCCTCCGGGGGCAACCAGCGCACCAGCGCCTCGGGATCGATGAAGGCCCGATAGATCTGGCTCGCCGGTGCCTTGATCAGCCGCGACGCGCGATCGGTGCGGGAGATGGTCCTCACCCGAACTCGACCGCCTCGAAGCGCACCGGCCTGCCCGTGGCCTGGCTGGCCAGCTCGGCTTCCCACATCACGCGGCTGCCGCGCACGATCGTGCCGATCGGCTTGCCGGTCAGCGGCATGCCGGTGAAGGGCGACCAGCCGCACCGCGAGGCGAGCCAGCTCTCTTCCACCGTCCAGCGTGCCTTGAGATCCACCACGGTGAAATCGGCGTCATAGCCCACCGCGATCCGTCCCTTGCCGGCGATGCCGAAGATGCGCTGCGGGCCCGCGCTGGTCAGGTCGATCACGCGCTGGAGCGTCGTCCGCCCCTCGGCGACATGGTTGAGCATCAGCGGCAACAGCGTCTGCACCCCCGGCATGCCGCTGGGGCTGTCGGGATAGGGCCTGGCCTTTTCCTCGCGCGTATGCGGCGCATGGTCCGAGCCGAGCACATCGGGCACGCCCTGGTTGAGCCAGTGCCACAGCCCGGCGCGGTGCGCGGCCGAGCGGATCGGCGGGTTCATCTGCGCGAAGGTGCCGATCCTGGGATAGGCTTCCTCGCCGGCCAGCGTCAGGTGTTGGGGCGTGACCTCGCAGGTGGCGATGTCCTTGTGCTGGCCGAGCAGCTCGAGCTCCGCCGGCGTCGTCACGTGGAGGACATGGATCCGCCGCCGTGCCGCGCGCGCCAGGCCCAGGATGCGGCGCGTCGCCAGCATAGCGCTCTCGTCGTCGCGCCAGACCGGATGGCTGGCGGGATCGCCGGGCACGCGCTCGCCGAGCCGGTCCTGCATGCGGAACTCGTCCTCGGCATGGATCGCGACGCGGCGATGGCCCGAGGCGAGCACGCGCGCCAGATTCGCGTCGTCGGACACGAGCAGGTCGCCGGTCGAAGCGCCCATGAAGATCTTCACGCCCGCCGTGCCCGGCAGCCGCTCCAGCTCGGCAAGATACTGGGCATTGTGATTGGTCGCGCCGACATAGAAGGCGTGGTCGCACCACATGCGATCGCGCGCGCGGGCGAGCTTGTCCTGCACTGCCTCGGCCGAATCGGTGTTGGGCTTGGTGTTCGGCATTTCGAACACCGCGGTCACGCCGCCGAGCACCGCGGCACGGGCGCCGCTCTCCAGATCCTCCTTGGCCTCGAGCCCGGGCTCGCGGAAATGGACCTGGCTGTCGATCACGCCGGGCAGCACGTCCAGTCCGGTGCAGTCGATCGTCTCGCCCGCGTCCAGCGGGCCGCCGATCGCGACGATGCGTCCATTGGAGACGCCGATATCCGTTTCGGCCGGTCCACCGGGCAGATGCACGCGCCCGCCCTTGAGCTTCAGATCGACATTCATATCCGCGCCTCTTCCGTCGCCCCCGGCTACCCCCTACCTGTTCGGCATGACTGATACCAGCATTGGCGATTCCGGCACCTGGCTGACCGATCGCGCCCTGATTCGCGTTTCGGGCGAGGACGTGCGCGGTTTCCTCCAGGGCCTGGTGACACAGGATCTGGCGGCCGTGGTTCCCGATGCGCCGCAATGGGCCGGGCTTCTCACGCCCCAGGGCAAGGCATTGTTCGATTTCATCCTCTGGGCAGAGGGGGAGGCGATCCTGATCGATTGCGAGGCGGCCCAGCGCGAGGCGCTGCTGCGCCGGCTGACTCTATATCGGCTGCGCCGCCCCATCGCGATCGAGCCGGCTGAAGGAGGCGTGCACTGGTCGCCCGTGCCGGGGCGCGGCAGCCTTGATCCTCGGCTGCCGGCGCTGGGCCATCGCTGGCTTGGCGGCGCCGAAGGCGCGGCTGCCACGGGCTGGAAGGCGCATCGTCTGCAGCTGGGCGTGACCGAAGGCGCGGCCGAGCTCGGCCAGGACAAGACACTGTGGCTGGAATGCAACACTGCCGAGCTTAACGGCGTCAGCTTCGCCAAGGGCTGCTATGTCGGCCAGGAGAATACGGCGCGGATGCACTATCGCGCCAAGGTCAACCGCCGGCTGGTCGTCGCGCCCATTGGCGAGGCGGGTGATCGCACCCGGGCGGCCTATCCGGAGCTTGGCCTGATGGTCGAACTGCGCCGCGTGGAGGCGCTGGGCGACGCGCTGGTGCCGGAATGGCTGGCGGAAGCGCTGGCCGAAGTGCCGGCCGAGGGTTGAAGCGCTTCGATTTTGGCGCTTGCCCGCCGGGCCCTCCATCATCCCGCGCGGAAACCCGTCCTGGCCATGGAGGCCGATAGAGCCGAAACGGCGGCGTCGATGGGCGTCGCCCTTGTGGGGATGGCGCCGTCGGGAGCCTTTGGCCCGAGGACGCGTGCCTGCGCGCCACTCGGGAGCCGGCGTGCCATATGGGCCCGCTTGGCGGTGACCTCCCGGTCGCGCGCCGGCAATCGGCCTGATCGGGGCATGCTGCCACATCGAGCAGATCGACGAACCCGGCGGCGGCATCAGGCCGTCCGCGATCGCCGATGCCGTGAGCATGGACGGAACGGGATGTACCCGCGGCCGCAGGGCCCGGCGCGATTGTGCCTGGCAAGGACCGATTCGATCGGGCGGCGCGCGACGGGAACCTGTCGGTGCGGGCGGCACTGCGGCCATTATCGTCTCGTCGTTTCGGCCCCGCTCGCGCTCCGACGGTAACGCAAAGAAAAAGGGAGGCCGGTTTCCCGACCTCCCCAATTCTCAGTCCTTGCGGACGGGTCTGGCTTAGTTGCCCGAACCCGGACCGTAGGTGACTTCCACGCGACGGTTCTGCAGCTCGCGAACGCCATCGGCGGTCTCGACGCGCGGCTTGCTCTCGCCGAAGGCTTCGGTCGAGATCACACCGGCGGCGATGCCACGGGCGGTCATGTAGGCCTTCACCGAGTCTGCACGACGCTGCGAGAGGCCGACATTGTAGCTGGCCGAGCCCGAGCGGTCGGCGTGGCCAGCCAGCATCACCTGCGCGTTGCCGCAGTTCTGATAGTTGCTGATGGCGTTGTCGAGGATGCTCGCGGCTTCCGGCGTGATGTCCGACTTATCCCAGTCGAAGAACACGATGTACGGTCCCGGGGTGCAGACGACGGTCGGCGTCGGGGTCGGCTCCGGAGTCGGCGTCCAGGTCGGCGTCGGAGTGGGCTCCGGCGTCGGAACCGGCGTCGGGGCCGGGGCCGGGGCGCCGAAGTTGAAGATCAGGCCGCCCAGGATCGAGTGCGAACGGAAACGACCGTCCCACACGCGACCCGAAACGTCGGTGATCTTCACGTTGTCCGCGTTGAAGAAGCGATACTTCAGCGAGATGTCGATCGAGTCGGTCAGCGGAGCGCGGATGCCCGCAATCGCCTGCCAGGCGAAGACCGTGTCCGAATCGTCGATCGAGTCCTGATAGGTGTTCAGGCCGACCTTGTTCTTGACGCGAGCGACACCCACGCCGCCGCCGACAAAGCCCTGCACGCCGGTGTCTTCGCCGAAGTCGAGCAGGCCATTGACCATGAAGCTCAGCGCCGAGGAACGACCGCCAGCATAGCCATAGCTACCCGGGAAGGCGTTGTACGCGGTGCCGGCCGAATTGCGGGCGGGCATGGTGACCGTGCTGTTGAGCCGGTTGACCGAAGCCTGGCGATAGCCGACCTCGGCTTCCGCACGGAACGGACCGAAATCATAACCGACCACGGCGTCGGCATCCCAGCCGGCCTTGTGGTGTACGGTCGCGGCCTGCTTGGCCGTGCCGACGTCGAACTTGATGTCCTCGACGAGCATCGCGCCGCCTTCGACACCCACATACCACGCATCGTCGCGGGCGAGGGCGGGCGTGCTGAGCGCGGTCGTCGCGAGTGCCAGAGTAACGGCAAGCTTCCGCATCTTAATCCCCTTTCATGATTGTCACTACGGACAGCGAAAAACTCAGTACCGAAACGAAAGTTTCTGCGCAAGCGCACAAATCCGGGTACTGTTGCATGAACGTCACAGTCCGCCGTCTTCGATCAGACCATGGGCGCGCAACGCAACCAGTACCGCGGAGATTGCGGCCCGCGCTGCGGCATCAACCACCGTCCCGCCTTCTGGTTCCGGGATCGCGGCGGCGCGGGCGCCGACGACCTGTTCCCCGGCGACGATCAGCCGGCCATGGACCTCGCCCGCGTGCCAGCCGCCCCCCGTGAAGCATGCGTGTCCGGCGTTGCGGCCCAGCCACAGGCGCATGCCTTCCACCGGGGCCGCGAAGCGCCAGCCGCCTTCGGTCCAGCCGGCGATCTCGCGGGCATGGCCCCGCCAGGCCCCCTCGGGCGCATCGCCGATGATCCAGCACTGGCCGGGCAGCGGGTCGGCGGGCGGCGTATCCGCGCCGAGCGCCTCGGCGGCGGCCTGGGTCAGCAGGTCGAGCAGCGCAAGCGCTTCATTGTGATACATTTCCTTTTGCGCCTGGGCTGCGTGCAACAGCGGCAGGGCGAGTCGATGGGTCGTCTCGGTCATGGTTCCTCCCTCCGAATCGGCAAGGTCAGGGTCGCGGCGGGGGAAAGCCCAGCAGCGGTGACCTGGCGGACCTCGATGCGCAGCCCGCCGGGATCGATGGCGGCGCCCAGCCGCATTCCCGGCGCCAGCATGTCCACCGTCCAGCCGGGGCCGGCGACGGGAAGCAGCGTCACGCGGTAACGCTCGCCGCCCGGCTCGATCGCCACGTCCGCGCCGTCCTGCCACCGCGCGCCGGGCCGGCCGCGCCGGGTCCAGTGCAGGTGCACGCTGCCGTCGGGCAGCGACCGCGCGGTCAGGCTCACTTCGATCAGGTCGAGCGCAGTGATCTCGCGCAGCATGCCGCGCCGCGCCTCCCGCACCCGATAGCCGAAGGACAGCCCGGTCACCGCGCCGCGGCGCAGCCGCTCGGCCAATGCCGGCGCCTCGACCCGCCCAATCACGCGCAGGCCGCGCCTGTCCTCGCCGATCGCCTCGATCTCGCCCACGGGCGCGCCCTGGTGCTGCCAGAGCAGCGGCACAGGCCGCGCGCCGGCAAAGGCGCCGCGGCGCACCACATCGCCGCCGCGGTCGGCCGCGTCGAACACCGCGGCATAGCCGGCGAAGCGGACGCTCACCGCAGCCAGCCCGGAAAGCCGAGCTTCACCGCCAGCCCCACCAGCACCAGCGCGGCCACCATCCGCCCCGCCCATTGAAAGGCCGCCTTGAGCGCCGATCGCTTGGCGTCGCGCCAGGCGCCCAGCAGCTCGCGCAGCTCGCTCATGTCCTTGGCGGCGCCCGCATCCTCGAGCCCCAGCCGGGCCAGCGCCCGCTGGGCGCCCAGCGTGCCCGCTTCCTCGGCGATCGCGCGCAGCGTCACCAGCCCGGCGCCTTCGCTCTCGGCCTGGCCGATCAGCTGCGCCAGCGTCTCCTCGCTCATTTCCCGTTCCTTTCCGTGCCGGCCGCTCCGCCAGGAGCAGGCCGATCAGGGGCGCACGCCCACCATTTCGCGTTTCTCGTCGTCGGAGAGGAAGCCGGCCGCGTTCACCTGGGCCCATAGCCGCTCGCGATCCTCGGCCAGCGCGGTCACGCGGTCGAGGTCCACCGCCAGCGTCGCGCCCGGGAACCAGCCCGCCAGCCCCTCGGCGATCCCGCGCAGGATCTTGTCGGCGAGCGGCAGGATGGCGAGCCGCCACAGCGCGCGATTGGCCTCGCGGTAATTGGCATAGGCAGCGTCGCCCGGCAGCCCGAGCAGCATCGGCGGCACGCCGAAGGCCAATGCGATGTCGCGCGCCGCCGCCGCCTTCAGCCCCACGAAATCCATGTCGGCCGGAGTCAGGCTCAGCGCCTGCCATTTCAGCCCGCCCTCGAGCAGCATCGGCCGCCCGGCATTGGCGGCACCGGCGAATCCCGCCTCCATCTCGCGCTTCAGCCGCTCGAACTGGTCGGGCGCCAGCACGCTGCCGTCGCTCGCTTCATGGACGAGCGCGCCCGACGGCCGCGCCGCATTGTCGAGCAGCGCCTTGTTCCAGCGCGCGGCGGCATTGTGGATCGCCACCGCGCCGGCCGCCGCGCCCAGGCAGCCCAGGCCGTAATGATCGTCGACCGGCGAGAAGCTGCGCAGATGGATCACCGCCGGCCGGCCGGCGGCGTCCTCCGCCGCCAGCCGTGCGACATGCTCGCCCACCCGGTAGCGATAGGCGACCGGCCAGCCCCGCGCATCGGGCTCCACTGCCACGCGTTCGGGCCGTAGCGCATAGAGCTCGCGCGGCGTGCCGCCTTCGTCGGTCAGCACCTGCGCATAGCCGTTGCCGTGCAGCAGCAGGTGCGCGGCGAGCGTCTCGATCAGCGGCTGGCCGCCCGAGCGCGCCGTGGCCAGCGCGAGCAGCGCGGGATCGCTCGCGGTCAGCCCGGCGCTGCCGGCGCCTTCGGCGATCAGCTTCACGGCCCGCTGCGCCACCGGATTGTGGCAATAGGCGTCGCGCACCTGCGCTTCGTAGCTGCGCGGCCATTCGCCTAGCGCTCCCATCTGGGTTCCCGCGCGCGACAGCGCCGGCCGCGCGCCTTCGCGCACGGACTTTCGCCCGAACCATCTCATGCCCCGAACCATTTCATGCATCGTCTCCTGAAACCTGGACGGTCCGCCCGCCGCGCATTTTCCCCCGGGTGGAGACCGGGGCTGGTCCTCGACGGAGAGGGACCGGGATGTATCGACAGCCGGGTGGGCACTTCTCTTCCACGCGGCGATTCTCCCCTTTGAGACAAAGTACGCCCGCTTCCGTCATCCCCGCGCAGGCGGGGATGACGGCTATTGGGAAAGCCTTGTCTTTAGGGGATAGGCGCCCCTCTACCCCCGCCCTTGCCGGGAGGGGATGTCGAGTGCCGATATGGCCTGGGACGCGTAGCTGGCTTCACCGTCATCCCGGCTCGAAGCCGGGGTGGCGGCAAAGCGATGCTGCGCAACCCGGGCCTCACCCGCAGGAATCGCTCGCCGCCATCTCCGTCGCGGTCAGCCGACCATCGCGGTTGCAGTCGCGCGTCCAATAGCCCGCGGCCAGCCCGGCGCGCAGCGCATCGCGCTCCATGCCCTGGCCCCGCACCGCCGCCGCGATCATCGCGGCCAGCTCCGTACGGTCGAGCCCGCCGTCCCTGTCCGCATCGAAGCGCGCCACCAGCACGGCGCTTCCCGCGCCGCGCAGCGCGGCGCCGCTCGCCATGCATCCGCACAGCGCCAGCATCCCGGCAAGCGCCATGGCCTGCCGGGTCCGGATCGGTCCCGTCATCTCGGTTCTCCCAATGCTGCAGATTCCGCCCCGGGGAGGGGAAGTGGGTACGAGCGCCGCGAGCCCGCCGGCTAATCGGTTGGAAGGGAAAGGCTGGGTATCGAGCCCGGCCTTTTCCTTTTCAATATCGATGCAAGCTAAGGGGCGAGCGGCTGGAAATAGGCAATGAGAATAGCATAAAGCTGAATCTCATTTAGTTCGTTCATCAAGGTTTGCTCGATCAGCGTGCCGAGCAGCGGGTGAATCTCGTTGTCGTCGGGGACGCCGAGCCAGTAGCCGTTCAGCACGAAGAACTCGAGCATTGCCGCGACGCCGGTTCGCTTGTTCCCGTCCGTATACCCATGATTGCGAGCGATCGCCATGCAAAGACGAATGCCCAGAACAAGGACATCATCATGCCGTCGTAATGATAGAGATTGATCGGAGCCGCGATAGCGCTTTCGACCAGACCTTCATCCTGGACGCCCGCGCGGCCACCAAAGCTATGAATCTGGTCGTCATGGATTTCCCTCACATCTTCAATCGTCAGCCAGGCGGGCTCACTTTCCAAGATATGTCAGGGTGTTCTTATAGCGTTCCTTGATCAGCGCACGCACCTCGGCGCGATCTACATCGGGACGCCGCCGAGTAGTCAGCTTCGGGTGCTGCTCCGCAGGGATCTGGAGCCGGTTAGCCATCTGGACCTCCTGTCTAGAGTTGCCGATACGATATCTAGGTTGAGGACTCATATTCTTGCTTCGTCACCCCGGCCTTGAGCCGGGGTCCCGCTATCTCGCCAGCACAGGAAGAAGCGGGATCCCGGCTCAAGGCCGGGGTGACGGTGAAATATCAGATACTTGTTTGGGTTCTCAACCTAGTGTCGATTCTGCAGCGCTCAAGTCAAGAAAGGGTGACCGGCGCCCTATGGCTCGGCGAGGCGAGGTGACGCTTATGTGCCACCAGCAAGCACGATCCCGATCGACCCCCTTTGCCTCACAACATCCGGATCGCCGCCCGTCCGCGCCGGCTCAGCATCAGCTCGGTCACGGCCCATACCAGCGCGTCGGCCCGGTCCGGCGAGCGGCCGGGGCCTTCATAGCCGCCGCCCGCCACCAGCCCGCACAGTTCGTCCTCCAGCGCCGGAAAGGCACCGGCGTGGCGCACCTTGCCCGCCTCGTAGAGCAGGCTCACCGGCTCGGCGCGCGCCGCCTTGCCCTGGCTGGCGTGCACCAGCTTCACCGGCAGCCCGTTGTCGGCGCCGCGCAGCACGCTCTCCACCATGGCGCCGCCCTGGTTCTTCTCCGCCACCACCCGGTCGGCGCCGTGCCGTCCGGCACAGGCCGCCACCGCCCGCGCCCAGCCCTCGGGCGTGGCGCCCGAGACGCTGGCGTCCTCGATCACATAGGCCCTGCCGTCGCGGCCCAGCGCCACCGCCACGATCCCGCAGGCATCGCCCCCGATGCCCGCCGGCGGATCGACGCCGATCACGCAGCGCGCCCGCTCGGGCACCGCCCGCGTCCGGCACCGCTCGATCACGGCGCGCGGCCACAGCGCGCCCTGCACGTCGTCGATCATCTCCCCGTCCAGCTCCTGCCGGCCGAGCCGGGTGCCGCCATAATCGGCGATCATCGCCTCGACGAAGCTGCGCGGCAGCCAGGGATTGCCCCGCGTCTGCCCGAAGGTCGGCACGAAGCCGGGCAGCGCCATCACCTTGCGCATCAGCTTCACCGGCCGGGGCGTCGTCGTCACCAGCACCTGGGGCGTCTCGCCCAGGCGCAGGCCCAGCATCATATTGTCCCATGCCGCCTCGCCGCCCCGGCCCCATTTCGCCAGCTCGTCGCACCAGGCGAAATGATGTTCCGGGCCGCGCAGCCCCTCGGGCGCGACGGCGGAATAGACGTGCGCCCGCGCGCCGCCGGGGAACAGGAGCTCGCCCGAGCTGCGGTGCCATGTCAGTTCCTCGTCCCGCCGCGCCACTGCCAGCAAGCCGCTCGTCCCCTCGATCATCACCTGGCGCACTTCGTCCACGGTCGCGCCCACCAGCGCGATCCGGGCGTCCGGATTGGCCCGGGCCCGCGCGCTCACCCATTCGGCGCCGGCCCGGGTCTTGCCGAAGCCCCGGCCCGCCCGGATCATCCAGACGCGCCAGTTCCCGGGCGGCTCGCGCTGGCCGCCATGCGCCCATTGCCACCAGCGCTCGGCATATTCGCGCCGCTGCGGCGCGTTGAGCGCATGGAGCAGGCTCACGCGCTCGGCGGGATCGAGCGCGAGCACGCGTTCGAACAGCGCCTCGCCGTCAATCACGGTCGCGCTCCAGGGCGCGGGCGCGGTCGATCGCCTCCAGCTTCTTCAGGATCGCCTTGTTGGTGTCCTCGGGGTCCGCCCGGCGCAGCGGCGGCCCGCCGCGCCATTTGCCCTGCAGGCTCCGGCGATGCGCCTCGAGCAGCTGAATCAGCAGCTTCATGTCGATCTGCCCGCCGTCCAGCCGCGTGATCGTCTTTCCCGGATTGCCCGAGAGCAGATGCCCGAGCAGCTCGGTCTCCAGCATCTCGTATCCGGCGAGCAGCGCCTCGTGCCATTCCTCCATGAAGCTCGGGTCCTTGCGTCGCAGCCGGTAAACGCTCTGCGGAGTCACCTGCGCCGCCATCGCCGCCTGGCGCACATTGCAGGTGCCCGCCAGCTCGTCGAGAAAGGCCGCGCGCTTCTTCTTGGTCCAGCGCGTCCAGCTCCGGTCAGCCTGTTCCACAACGCCTCTCCCGAAATGAAAAGGGGATCGTATCGACTGCCGGCGGCGCGTGCCGGTGCCGGCGGCGCTCTGGGGCCGCCTGGTGGCATGTGCGGGATCCGGGGCGCTCGCCCCGTCCGTGCGGCGCGGCGCTCCCCGATGCGGGGCGCCGGCCGTGCCGCAGGCGTTTGCAGTCGATGTGATCGTCCATGAAAAAGGGCCGGAAGGCATTGCCGCCCCGGCCCGACTCGCAATTCTTCAGCGTGCCTTGCTTGTGCCATATCAGCGTTGCGATGTCAAGCGAAAAGTGCCTATATGGTTCGCCCGCAAGTGTGCGACATCGCGGGGCCGGTGCGGGTGCCGGTGCGCGCGAATGCCGATGCTGTCGGGGATCGGTGCCCTAGAAGGGCAGCCAGCGCTTCTTCTCGCTGAACTTCATATAGCCGGCGTTCACGCCCAGCCGCCAGCCCACGCCCAGGCGGACGGGGATCAGCACCACATCGCCGCGCCGCAGATAGGAGGCGGAGAGGCCGCCGACGAAATAGGCGCGGCCTTCGCCCTGCGGGAAGCGCTTGTACAGCTCCTGGCTGTCATAGAGATTGTAGACGAGGACGAACACCTTGTTGGCGTCGCCGCCCAGGTCGAAGCCGATCGACGGGCCGGTCCAATAGACCTTTCGCTGGCCCTCGACCTTGTGGAACATCATGCCCGATCCATAGCGCAGGCCCACGCCGACCGCGCCCGCGGCCTCGCTGCCGGCGATATAGGCATTGGGCTCGCCCTGGTCCTTGAGGATGTCCTCGATCAGCTTGCCCAGGCCCGATGCGCCCTTGCCGAACACGCCTTCGGCGGCGCCGACCAGTTCCTCGCGCTGATAGGTGGTGGCCTGCTGGCGGGCGCTCGCGGCGGGGGCATAGGGGGCCTGGCCGGCGGGGCCGGGCTGCTGCTGCTGTGCGGGATAGGGGTCGTCCTGCGCGGGCGGCGCGTCCTGGCGCTGCTGCGCGGGGGCGGCATAGGGGTCCCGGGCGGGAGGCGGGGTGTGCAGGTCCGAATCGATCGCGGTGTTGGGATCGATCGTGGTCATCTGCTGCTGCGCCGCGGCAGGCAGGGCGCCCATCGCGAGCGCGGCCGTCGCCGCCGTCAACACCAGATCCCGAACGCGCATGGTCGAATTACCCCAGCCCAGCAGATGCCCGATCTATAGAGGGCATGGCTGTCCCGGCAATGAACGAGCGGCGGATCGAGTCGATTTCACGTCAAGCTGGGCGTTGATTGCTCGGAAACCCCTCGCTATAGCGCTCGCCTTCGAGCCGTTATCCGGAGACGTGGGTGAGTGGCTGAAACCAACGCTTTGCTAAAGCGTCATACGGGAAACCGTATCGAGGGTTCGAATCCCTCCGTCTCCGCCAACTCGACAAGCCTATGATCTTGCAGGTTTTTTCTGAAATCCCGCGCCAGGGCGGGCGGCTTTGCGTGCCCGGTGTTTCCAACTTTTCCTACGATCGGCACGGCTCTTGGCAGTGGGATGCAAAGGGCCTAGGGATTCGGACCATGCCCAGCTGGCGGACGAAATCTTCCGTATTCGCCATCGCCTAGGAAATTCGATGCGAGGCGCTTCCTCCACGCTCACCGAAAGAAAGCCCCGTTCGCGCAAGCCCCGGCCGCGTTCCCTGCGCCTGCACGGCACCGTCGCCCGGACGCTCGGCGTCCGCATCGTCTCCGGCGAGATCGCGCCGGGCGAGATCCTCGACGGCGAGATCGCCGCGAGCGAGCAGTTCAGGGTCTCCCGCACCGCCTATCGCGAGGCGATCCGCATTCTGGCGGCCAAGGGCCTGGTCCATTCCCGTCCCAAGATCGGCACCCAGGTAAGCCCGCGTCGCGAATGGCATCTGCTCGATCCGGACGTGCTCAGCTGGATCTTCGCCGGGGCGCCCGACGATGCGCTGATCGAGAGCCTGTTCGAGCTGCGTCGCATCGTCGAGCCCGATGCCGCCCGCCTCGCCGCGCTGCGCCGCACGCCCGAGCAGCTTGCCCGGATGCAGCAAGGGCTCGCCGGCGTCGATCGCCATGGCTTCGACTCCGAGGAAGGGCGATGCTGCGACGAAGCGTTCCACTCCGCGCTGCTCGAGGCTTCGGGCAATGATTTCATCATGTCGCTCACCAGCGGCGTGGCCGCGGCCATCGAGCTGACCACTGCGTTCAAGCAGCGGCACCTGCCCGCCCCGCACGACGCGCTGCCGGTGCACCTCGCGGTGCTCGAGGCGATCGAGGCGCAGGATGCCGAACGCGCGCACGATGCGATGGCCCGGCTGGTCGAGCGCGGTTTCCAGGACACGATGGAAGCGCGCAAGCCCGTGAACAGCGTCGGCAGCCGGCGCGCCGCCCGCTGAGCATCCGTCCGATCGCGCCGTCCCGCAACTTCACAGGCGTGCCCGATTGCTTTTTGGCACGGTGCTGCCTAAGTCCCGCATGGGCAATGTTACCGCTAACGTAAATCGTAAAGACAGGAGAGCAGGCATGGCGCTGACCGGCGAATTGTTCATTGCTTCGAAGCGGGTGCGCCGCGACGGGCCGGGTTTTCGGGCCGTGGCCGCCTCGACCGGCGCGCCGCTGGAGCCGAGCTTCGACATGGCGACGCGGGAAGATGTCGAGGCTGCCGCAGCTGCCGCCGAGGCCGCTTTCCCCGTCTACGCCAATCTGCCGCGCGAGCAGCGTGCCGCCTTTCTGGAGGCGATCGCCGACGAGATCGACGCATTGGGCGAGACGCTCACCGAGCGTGCGATGCAGGAAAGCGGCCTGCCGCACGCCCGCCTCACCGGCGAGCGCGGCCGCACCTCGGGCCAGTTGCGGCTCTTCGCGAGGGAATTGCGTCTCGGCGAGTATCTGCGTGCGCGCATCGATCACGCGATCCCCGATCGGCAGCCTGCCCCCAAGCCCGACCTGCGCCTACGCATGATCCCGCTCGGCCCGGTCGTGGTGTTCGGCGCTTCCAATTTCCCGCTCGCCTTCTCGGTCGCCGGCGGCGACACCGCCTCGGCGCTCGCCGCGGGCTGTCCGGTGATCGTGAAGGGGCATTCCGCCCATCCCGGCACGTCGGAGCTGGTTGCCGGAGCGATCGCTCGCGCCGTCGAGAAGACCGGCATGCCCGCAGGCACATTCTCGCTGATCAACGGCGCCGGCAATGAAGTCGGCGCGGCGCTCGTCTCCGATCCGCGGGTCAAGGCAGTTGGCTTCACCGGCTCGCGCGGCGGCGGCACGGCGCTGATGAAGATCGCCGCGAACCGTCCCGTGCCGATCCCCGTCTATGCCGAGATGAGCAGCATCAACCCGGTATTCCTGTTGCCGCATGCGCTCGAAGCGCGGGCCGAGGCGCTGGGCAAGGGATATATCGCGAGCCTGACCATGGGTGCCGGCCAGTTCTGCACCAATCCCGGCCTCGTCCTGGCGCTGGAAAGCCCGGCGCTGGACCGCTTCCTCGCCGCGGCGACCGAAGCGGTGTCGGGCGTGGCGGCGCAGACCATGCTCACCCCCGGCATCCTCCAGGCTTATGAGAGCGGTGTCGCCCGCTGGGCCGCGGCGCCGGGGCTGACCCGGGTCGCGCAGGGGCAGGAAGGTTCGGCCAGCTGCGGGCGTGCCGCGCTGTTCACCATGACCGGCGCGGACTTCATCGCCGATCCCAGCCATGCCGAAGAGGTCTTCGGCGCCGCCTCGCTGCTGGTGCGCTGCGCCGATCTGGACGAGATGCTTGGCGTCGTCTCGCTGCTCGAGGGCCAGCTCACCGCGACTCTGCATCTCGATGATGCCGATACCGAGACCGCGACCAGGCTGTTGCCGATCCTCGAGCGGCTGGCCGGCCGCATCCTCGCCAATGGCTGGCCGACCGGTGTCGAAGTAACCGACGCGCAGGTCCATGGCGGGCCGTTCCCGTCGACGGCGGATGGCCGCAGCACTTCGGTCGGCACGCTGGCGATCGACCGTTTCCTGCGACCGGTTGCCTATCAGGACCTGCCGGCGGCGCTGCTTCCCGCCGAACTGCGTGACGGCGATGCGGGCGTGCCGCGCCGCGTCGACGGCAAGCCGACGCTATAGCCTCCATCCCGCTTCCCACCCGGGAAGCGGAAGGAACCTGGGATGCCGTTCATCCCATCCGCCGCGCGTTCGGCCCGGGCCGGGTGCACGGCCCCATGGCATGGGCCAGGCTGGAGACCTCCCCGCAACCGGAGGTCTCCATGCGTTCCCTGATCCTCGCCGCCAGCCTGGTCCTTGTTGCCGCGCCCGCCCATGCGCAGGACAAGGACGAGGCCGGCGCGCGTACCGCCGTGAACCATTATCTTGCCGGCCATGCGACCGGCAGCGCGGCCGAGTTCGGCGCGGCCTTTCATCCCAAGGCGATGCTCTACTGGAACCGCGACGGGAGCTTCGCCGCGCGGACGCTCGCCGATTTCATCGCCGCCGCTGCGACCGGAAAGCCGGCGGTGGACGAGGCGCGGCGCAGGCGCTGGATCGAGAGTCTCGACGTTACCGGCAATGCCGGCATGGCCAAGGTGGTGCTCGACTATCCGAGCGTGCGCTTCGTCGACTATCTCTCGCTGGTGAAGGCGGACGGCGAGTGGCGCATCGTCAACAAGATCTTCCAGGCCGAGCGGAAAGAGCAGTGACGCCGATTCCTCCCCCGCCGGGGAGGGGAGTCAGGAAGCGAACGCCTCCTCGATGCTTGCGGCGGTGCGAAACCGGAAGGCGATGTCGTGGCGGTATGGCACGCCCGGATCGAGCCTGGGCGAGGGGAAGTCCGGCCGGTTCGGGCTGTCCGGAAATTTCTGCGGCTCCAGGCAGAGCCCGGCACGCGCGGCATAGCTTTGCCCGCTCGTTCCCGGCGCGCCGCCGGCAAGGTGGTTGCCCGAATAGAATTGCAGCCCCGGTTCGCTGGAGTGGAGATCGAGCACGCGGCCCGAGCTGGGATCGAACAGGGTTGCCACCCGGCGGACGCGCCCATCCGCGCCGTCGATCACGAAATTATGGTCATAACCCTGGCCGCGCCGAAGCTGCTCGTCGTCCGCATCGATCTCCGCGCCGATTCGCCTGGGCATGCGGAAGTCAAAGGGCGTGCCGGTCACCTCGGCCAGCGCGCCGGTGGGGATCAGCTCGGCGTCGATCGAGGTGGTCCGGCGTGCGGGGATGCGCAGCAGGTGATCGAGGATCGTCTCTCCGCTCGCCTCGCCGGCCAGGTTGAAATAGGCATGATGCGTGAGATTCACGACCGTTGGCGCGTCGGTGGCCGCGGTCAGGCGGATCGCCAGCCCGTCCGCCTCGATCACGTACTGGACCTCGGTCGTCAGCGTGCCCGGGAAGCCGTTATGCCCCGTGGGGCTGATGTGGCGGAACCGGACCGAGTCCTCGGATCGGGCCACCAGATCCCAATATTGCTGGTCGAGGCCGAACGGCCCCGAATGAAGACTGTTCGCCCCGTCATTCGCCGCGAGACGATGGGTGACGCCGTCGAGCATGAAACGCGCCCCGCCGATGCGGTTGGCATAGCGGCCGGTCACCGCGCCGTAGAAGCGTGGCGGCCCGCGATACTCCTCAAGGTCCGCGAAGCCGAGTACCACATTCGCCGGATTGCCCAGGCGGTCCGGCACTTCGAGCACCCGTAGCGCCGCGCCGAGCGTGATCAGCTCGGCACGATAGGGGCCGCGGGCGATCGCGACCGCCTCGATCCGATCGCCCGCCATCATCGTCACTTGGTGCCGGGACAGATCGAATTGGCGGGATCCGACACGATCCGCGCATCGGCCAGGCTGAACGCCAGCGGTCCCGAGGCGCCGATCACCACCGGGGCCGAGACGGCGTGCATGTCGGTGCCGTTCGCCTGATAGCATTTGAGCAGGATCTTCACCGTGCGCCACTTGCCGGTCTCGCCGGTGAACAGGCCGGTTGCGTCCAGGCCCTTGCCATCGCCCATGCCGAGCGTCACCGTGCCGGTCGCCGCGCGATCGAGGCGGTAGGTGAGAGCCAGCGACAGGTCGCCATTGGCTTCGCGGCCAAGGTCGATCGGTGCGCCGCCGCCGATGCTCAGCCGTGCCGGGCCGCCGGTCCAGCGCAGCTGCTGCGCGCCTTCCTGGGTCTGCGGTCCATCGATCGGGGCGCGGGTGATCTTCGATTCGGTGGCGAAGGCGAAGGGCTTGGGCGTCACGCCCTTGGCGAAATAGACGCTGGTGTTGAGCGCCGAGGCATCGAAGCCGGGCTCCTCGCCCAGCGTCGCGACCGTGCCTGGCGTGGCGTAGCGCAGCCCATAGCCGAGCGCGAACAGCGGATCATAGCCCGGATCACCCTTGTTGAGCGTGAACTGGCCGGCGTCCTTCGGCCAGCTGAACGACAGCGTGCCATGAAAGTCCCTGCGCGGCTTGCCCGCCTTGTCGCCGATGATCACGTCGGCGATGCCCGCGCCTTCGCTGCCCGGCAGCCAGGCGGCGACGAAGGCGTCCGAGGCATTGATCTCGGGGTTCACCCAGAGCGGCCGGCCCGAGAGGAACACCGAGACGGTCGGCACGCCCGCGGCCTTCAGCTTCCGGAGCATGGCCAGCGCCTGCTTGTCGCCGGGCTGGAACTCCAGCGTCGCGATGTCGCCGCGCATTTCGGCATAGGGCTGCTCGCCGAACACCACGATCGCGACATCGGGCCTGGCGGTGAAGCTGCCGTCCGCCGAGAGCGTCGCGGTGCCGCCGCCGGCCTTCACTGCCGCGGCGATGCCGGAGAAGATTGTCTGGCCATTGGGGAACATCGAATTGTCGTTGCCGTCCCCCTGCCAGCTCAGCGTCCAGCCGCCGGTCTGCTGCGCCATCGAATCGGCACCCGGGCCGGCGACCAGCACGTTTGCCGACGCCCTGATCGGCAGCGTGCCTTGGTTCTTGAGCAGCACCAGCGACTTGGCCACCGCTTCGCGGGCGATCGCGCGGTGCTCGGCATTGCCCAGCACGCCGGCCTTGCCTTCGATCGGGCGGGCGGGATCGAACAGGCCGAGCTTCACCTTCACGCGCAGGATGCGGCGCACTGCGTCGTCGATGCGGGCCATCGGAATGGTGCCGTCCCCGGCATGGCGGACAGTGCTTTCGAACAGGCCCTTCCAGCTGTCCGGCGCCATCGCCATGTCGAGCCCGGCGTTGAAGGTCCGGGCGCAATCCTCCTTGGTGCAGCCAGGCACCTGGCCATGGCCGTTCCAGTCGCCGACGACGAAGCCCTGAAAGCCCATCCGGCCCTTCAGCACATCGGTGAGCAGCGATTCGTTGCCGTGCATCTTTGCGCCGTTCCAGCTCGAATAGCTGGCCATCACGGTGAGCGCGCCGGCCTGGATCGCGGGGACATAGCCCTGGGCGTGCGTCCTGATCAGCGCATCCTCGGACAGGCGGGTATCGCCCTGGTCGACGCCGCCAAAGGTGCCGCCATCGCCGAGGAAATGCTTCGCCGACGCCGCGACATAGCCTTGCTGAATGCGGTTCTTCGTGCCGGGCGCGCCCTGGAGGCCGAGGATCATCTCGCCGGCATAGGAGCGGACCACCGCCGGATCCTCCGAATAGCCTTCATAGCTGCGCCCCCAGCGATCGTCCTGCGGGACGGCGAGCGTGGGGCCGAACGCCCAGTCGGGCCCGGTCGCGGCGGTCTCCGCGGCGGTGGCCTGGCCGATGCGGCGGATCAGCGCGGGATCGTGCATCGCGCCGAGGCCGATATTGTGTGGGAAGATGGTTGCGCCGATCACGTTGTTGTTGCCGTGCACGGCGTCGATGCCGAAGATCAGCGGGATCGGCTGATGCTTGCCGCGCGGCTCCATCGCGACCTTGCGGAAGGCCCGGGCAGTCTCGACCCAGGGCGCCTGGGGAGAGCGATCGGGCGCGCCGAGCGGCGGCGAGCTGCCGCCCGCCAGGATCGAGCCGAGCGGATATTGGCGCAGCTCCTCGGGCTTCATCGCGCCGATGTCCGCCTGGATCATCTGGCCGACCTTCTCCTCCAGCGTCATCTGCGCCATCAGATCGGTGACGAACTTCTCGGTCGCGGGATCGACCAGGCCCTGCGAGCCGGCGGTCGGCCATTTGGCGGGATTGGCGGCCTGCTGGCCAGACAGCGTTGTCGGCGCGTGCTGCGCAAAGGCGGGCGACGCGGCCCAGATCATGGCGGTCGACAGCAGAAGCTTCAGGCCTGGCTGCATTTCACTCTCCTCTTTTTTATATTCTGGTAGCGATAACAGAAATTCATCGGGCTAGTCCACGCGCCAGCCAGCGGGCGGCCGCGTCGGGGCTTGCCTTGTCGTCGTCGCGATCGACCATGTAGTTGGCCCGGCGCATCCGCTCGACCGGGATCGCGCCGATGAGCGGCTTGAGCGCCGCCTGGAAGCGCAGGTCGTCGGCGCGGCCGGGGGCGAGCAGCAGGATCGCATCATATCCGGGGATCGCGCCCTTGGGATCGGCCAGCACGGTGAGCCCGTCCGCCGCGATCCTGCCGTCCGAGGAGAAAGCGGGGATCACGTCCGCGCTGCCGGAGGCGAGGGCGCGATACATGAAGGTCGGCTGATAGGGATGGGCCGACTTGAAGCTCAGGCCATATGCCTTCTTCACCGCCGCCCATTCGGGGCGATCGAGGAACTCGACATCGGTGGCGAGGTTCAGGCTGCCCGCGACCGGTGCCAGATCGGCGATGCTGGCGATGCCGCGCTTCCTGGCGTCGTCGCCCCGCATCGCGAAGGCATAGGCATTCTCGAACCCCAGCGAGCCGAGCAGCGTCACCTTGTGCCGGTCGCGGGCCCAGTCCGCGACGCCGCGCACGATGGCGTCGCGCGGCGGCACGTCGCTGCGCCGCATCTGGTTGGTCCAGATCGTGCCCGAATAATCGACATAGACATCGACATCGCCGCTCGCGAGCGCGCTGAACGCGACCGCGGAGCCGAGCCCTTCCCGGTAGCGGACCCGGTATCCCGCCGCTTCCAGCCGGTGCCCGATCAGCCGGGCGAGGATATATTGCTCGGAAAAGCCCTTGGCGCCGATGGTGACGGTGCCGCGTGCCGCCGGCAGCGCCGGGACGAGCGCCAGCGCCATCGCGACCAGCAGCGTGCCCAGGCTGCCCCACACCAGCCCCCGCTTCCGCTTTGCGATCCCGTGCTCGGCCAGTCCCAGCAGCCCGTCCACCGCCAGCGCGAGCGCTGCGGCGGCGATGCAGCCGGTCAGCACCAGCGACCAGTTCTGCGTCTGGAGGCCGGCGAAGATCAGGTCGCCCAGGCTCGGCTGGCCCACCGTGGTCGACAGCGTCGCCGCGCCGATCGTCCACACCGCGGCGGTGCGGATGCCGGCCATCAGCACCGGCAGGATCAGCGGCGCCTCGACCAGGCGCAGCTTCTGCGCCGCCGTCATCCCCACGCCGTCGGCCGCCTCGATCACCGCGGGATCGATGTTCGCCAGCCCGGTGACGCCGTTCCGCAGGATCGGCAGCAGCGCGTACAGCGACAGTGCGAGCAGCGAGGGCAGGAAGCCCAGCGCCGGAATGCCGCCGCCGACCAGCGCCGAGAGCGAGAGCAGGATCGGATAGAAGAGCGCAAGCAGGGCGAGGCTCGGAATCGTCTGGACGAGGCTGGCAAAGCCCAGCGCGACGCGCCCCACCAGCCGGTTGCGCGCCGAGATCACTGCCAGCGGCAGCGCGATCGCCAGCCCGAGCAGCAGCGCCGCCAGCGCCAGCAGCAGATGCTGGGCGAGCAGTTCGGGCACGCGGGCCAGCGCGTTCATTCCTCCAGCTCCGCCAGCCGGTGCGCCTGTTCGCGCGGCACGGCGACCAGCGCGTCCGCCACCGCGCCGCCCTTGCCGGCGAGCAGTTCGCGCGGCGTGGCATCGGCGACGATCCTGCCCTTCTCCATCACCAGCACGCGATCGGCCAGCAGCAGCGCCTCGGCCATGTCGTGCGTGACGAGGATGGTGGTGAGGCCCATCCGGTCGTGCAGCGCGCGGATCGCCTTGCCCAGCCCGTCACGCGTGACGGGATCAAGCGCGCCGAAGGGCTCGTCCATCAGCAAGATGCCAGGCCCGGTCGCCAGCGCCCGCGCCACGCCCACGCGCTGGCGCTGGCCGCCCGAAAGCGCATCCGGCATGCGCCCCGCCGTCTCGGGCGGCAGCTCGACCAGCTCGAGCAGCTCGACGATCCGCGCGGCCATGTCCTTCTCGCCCGCCAGCCGCAGTCCGATGGCGATGTTCTCGCCCACGCGCATGTGCGGGAACAGGCCGACATTCTGGAAGACATAGCCGATCCGCCGCCGCAGCGCCGGCGCGGGGCCGGCATCCACCGGCGCGTCGCCCACCAGCACCGCGCCTTCGCTCGGCACGATCAGCCGGTTGACCATCTTGAGCAGCGTCGACTTGCCCGATCCCGAAGCGCCCACCAGCGCCACGAAGCTGCCCGCCGCCACGTCCAGCGACACGCCATCCACGGCTCTCACGCCCCCCGGCCAGACCTTGCTGACATTTTTGAAGGTAACGGAGCGGCTTTGCTCTGGCATCGCGGTGCTTTGTGCGGGATGAAATGGCAAAGGTCAAAAGAGGAGGGCGAGGCAATGGCCAAGGCGGCATTCATCACGGGCGGCGCATCGGGTATCGGTTTCGCCGTCGCGAAGAGCCTAGCGGCGGACGGCTGGCTGGTCGGGCTGGCCGATGTCAACGCGGCCGGGCTGGAAGCGGCGAAGGCCGCGATCCCCGGCGCCGAGACCTATGCGATGGACGTGCGCGACCGCGACGCATGGCAGGCCGCGCTCGCCGATTTCGCGGGCAGGAGCGGCGGCCGGCTCGACTTCCTGTTCAACAATGCCGGGATCGCGGTGGGCGGCCAGCTGGAAACCATGTCCGACGCGGACATCGATCGCGGCCTTTCGATCAACATCAACGGCGTCGTCCATGGCGCGCGCGCCGCGCACGACCTGCTCAAGGCCACGCCGGGATCGGCGATGATCGTCACCAGCTCGGCCGCCGGTATTTCGGGCAATGCGGGCATGTCGATCTACAGCGCCGGCAAGTTCGCGATGCGCGGCTTCGCCGAGGCGCTCAATGCCGAATGGGGGCAGGAGGGCATCTATGTCGGCTCGCTGATGCCCAGCTTCATCGAGACGCCGCTGCTCAACCATGTCACTCAGGATTCGAACCGCAACGTGCGCGAATCGGTGCGTGCCGCCGGGCTGGAGATCACCCCGGTCGAGGAAGTGGTGAAGACCGTCCGCCACATGCTGGACGCGCGCAAGGCAGTGCACACCCGCGTCGGCAAGACCGCGCACCGCCTCTGGTTCATGGCGCGCTGGATGCCCGGCACGCTGCGCAAGCTTCAGCAACGGGCGTTCAAGTGAGCGGGCGGGAGGGCTCGGACTCCCGCCGCCCGATCTTCCACCGGGACCGGATGGAATATTGGGCGTTCGTCGGCCAGATCGTCAGCGCGCTCGCGGTGGTGCTCTCGCTCGTCTTCGTCGGGATCCAGCTCTACGAGAGCAACCGGGTCGCGGCGCGCAGCGAAGCGAACGACACCCAGGCGCAATGGGCGGCCTTTCGCGCCTCGATCTACGGCTCGCGCGACATCGCCGAGATGTTCCGGGCCGGCATGGACGGCAGCCGGCCGCTCGACCCCGCCGACAGGCTGCGCTTCGACTATCTGATGCGCGAGCATGGCTGGGCGACCTATCAGGTCTGGCAGCGCGTCCAGGAAGGGCTGATGCCCCGCGCGCATTACGAGCAGGGCCAGGGCCTGGATTTCGTGCGGGTGATCTGCACGCCCGGCGGCGGCGCCGTCTGGGCCCGGATCAAGGCCGAGCTGCCCAGGCCCTATGCCGCCGACACCGACCGGCTGGCGGCGGACTATGCGCGCGCCACCAAGCTGCGCTGCGGATCCTAGGCTGATCGCGCCGCGCAACGATGCCGCGCTCGCGGTCGCCCACCGGTCAAAGAGCGGCCGGACGGGAGCCCGGCCGGCCGGGCCAAGCAGGCGAAATCCGACATTGCAAGCCGGGCACGCCGGCCCATGCCGGCGGCGGCCCTAGAGCAGCGCGTCGATCGCCTGCGCCATCTGGATGTCGCGGGTGGAGAGGCCGCCGGCGTCGTGCGTGGTCAGCAGGATGTCGACCTTGTTCCACACGTTGGACCATTCGGGATGATGGTCCGCCTTCTCGGCGAGCAGCGCCACGCGCGCCATGAAGCCGAAGGCCTGGTTGAAGTCCTTGAACGCGAAGTGCCGGGTGATCGCGTCGCGCGTCGGATCCCATTGCCATTCGGGCAGCGCCGCGAGCGATTCCTCGCGAAGTCCATCCGTCAGACGCGCCACCATCACTGCCTCCCTTGCCGTAGCTCCATTGTCCGGCCTATTCCCCCCGGCATGACCGGGCAAGCCCCAGACGCCGCCGTGATCGAGCGCCTCGCCCGCGCCGCCCTCGCACGCATTCCCGAACCGTTCCAGGCGCATCTCGCCGATATCGTGCTGGTGGTCGAGGATTTCGCCGATGACGAGACGCTCGACGCCATGGGCATCGAGGATCCGTTCGACCTGACCGGCCTGTATCGCGGCCGGCCGGTGGGTGAGAAATCGGCCTGGGACGGCATGACCATGCCCGACGAGATCCATCTCTATCGCCGCCCGCTGCTCGACGAATGGGTGCATACCGGCGTGACGCTCGAATCGCTGGTCAACCATGTCGTGGTGCACGAGGTCGGCCATCATTTCGGGCTCTCCGACGATGACATGCACGCGCTGGAGGACAGCGCCGAGTGACGCGCCTGGCCCTGCGCGGTGTCGCCTGCCTGCGCGGGGGGCGGCTGTTGTTCGAGGGGCTGGACCTCGCGCTCGCGGCGGGCGAGGCGGCTTTGGTCACCGGCCCGAACGGCGCCGGCAAGTCGAGCCTGATCCGCATCGCCGCCGGGCTGCTCGCGCCCGCGGCCGGCCGAGTGGAAGGCGAAGGCGCGCGCGCCCTGATGGCCGAGGCGCTGGCGCTCGATCCCGAATTGCCGCTCGGCGCGGCGCTGCGCTTCTGGGCAGGGCTCGACGGCCGGCCCGATGCCGTGCCGGAGGCGCTGGCGGCGGTAGGGCTGGCCGATCTGGCGCCGGTGCCCGTGCGCATGCTTTCCACCGGGCAGCGCCGCCGGGCGGCATTGGCACGGGTCGTGGCGAGCGGCGCGCCGGTCTGGCTGCTCGACGAGCCCGGCAATGGGTTGGATATCGCCTCGGTCGCGCTGCTCGAGGGGCTGATCGCCGGGCACCGCGCCGCCGGCGGCATCGCCTTGGTCGCCACGCATTTGCCGCTCGCACTGCCCGACGCGCGCGAGGTGGCGCTGTGAGCATCTACGCCTCCCTGATCTGGCGTGAGCTGCGGCGTGCCTGGAGCACCGGCGGGCTGGCGCTGCCGGTCGTCTTCTTCCTGCTCGTCGCGATTCTCTTCCCCTTCGCGGTCGGCCCCGATGCGAAGCTGCTCGGCCGCATCGCCCCGGGCGTGATCTGGGCGGCGGCGCTGCTCGCGGCGCTGCTGCCGGTCGAGCGGCTGGTGGCGCCGGATCTGGAGAGCGGCATGCTCGACCAGCTGGCGGTGCGCGGGCTGCCCGATGCCGGCGTGGCCGCCGCCAAGGTGGCCGGCCATTGGCTGGGCTTCGCGCCTGCGCTGCTCGCCGCGACGGTGATCGCCGCGGGCCTGCTCCAGCTTCCGGGCGCCGCGCTGGCACCGCTGCTGCTTGCGCTGCTGGCCGGCACGCCGGGGCTCGCCGCGCTCGGCGTCGCCACCGCGGCGCTGGTCGCCGGGCTGCGCGGGGCGGGCGCGCTGGCGGGGCTGGTGATGCTGCCCTTCGCCGTGCCGCTGCTGATCTTCGGCGCCACCGCCGGCCAGCCGGGCGCGCTCAAGCTGCTCGGCGCGGTGAGCCTGTTGCTGGTGGCGGGCTGCCCGTTCGTGGCGGGGGCGGCGATGCGGATGGGGCGGAGTTGATGTTCACGGAAGCCGACTGTCAGGGGCGGCCGGATTGGCCGTTGTTGCAGAATGGTGCGGTGAATCTCTTCCGTGATTCGGAGATCTTGGCGCGGGCGCGGGCCGATCTGGCTTCGCTCGGTTATGAACTGGCCGAAATATCGTGCCGCGGGAGCAGGTCGAGCTTCGAACGGCAATTCTCCGACCTGCTGCGCTGGGAGGACCAGTTCGGCTATGCGCCCTGGTCAGGGAACCTCAATGCGCTGAACGACGGGATGAGGGACTATCCCTTTGGCGCTTCCGAGCGGAGCGCGCTGGTCATTGACGGGTTTCACCTGC
>JAESGN010000298.1_pt1 | contig 68414 bp, 63 predicted proteins | sample 9269731 | NCBI WGS metagenome assembly JAESGN01 (sample SAMN15720683, study PRJNA650826) | algae metagenome | isolation source: Mojavia pulchra JT2-VF2 and co-occurring heterotrophs from desert soil | place: USA: Cadiz Valley, Joshua Tree National Park, CA | collected 1998-06-08
AAGCGGCAAGATTTCAAAAATAATTCATATCGAAGTAAGAGTTAACATCTATATCAGTCAGAGCTTAGTTAGCGTACTATCTACGCTAACCTGTTTTTTATTCCCCACACCTTTTTTCGTTCACCCCTTTGCCGTAGCTGCAAATAAAGTGGTTCCTCGGCTTCCACGCCAAAAAAATCAGGAACCAATGGTTCCTCAAGTTGCCACCGTCACGGTTACGTCACCAACTCATCCAAGACACGGGCAATCAGGAACCATCTCAGCCGATCCACCCAATCAAAGGCAGCAGATTGTCACCTTTGAGGATGGTGAGAGGGAACTGGTGAACAATGCGGATTTGAGTAATGACGAAATTGAGTCATTCCCCACCGAAAGAACTTACCCCAAAGAATACGCCGAAGCGATCGCGCAACTAAAACAGCAGCATCAGCAGGAATTGGAACGGCTGGAGCAAGACTTGAGAATTGGTTTGCAAACAGAAGCCGCTGAATTGGCAGAACAACAGGTACAAGAACAACTGGCCACTTTGCGACAGCTGTTTGATCAACAGAAGCAGCAAAACATCGAGTTACAGCAACGGCTCTCCCAGTTGGAAGGGCTAAGACAGCTAGAGCTTGAGAACCAGCGATTACAAAAACGTATTCAGGAATTGGAACGTGCTGTAGAAGAACGTCCTGCTCAGGAGTGGGGTAATACTCTCACTAAACAGGCAACCAAAGCACTGAACAAGGAAGTCAAGCAAGCTCTGAATAAAACAATAGACCTGCGATCGCTTGCTCTTGAACCACCAAAAGAAAACGCCACCGAATGCTTGCGACTGATGGGTATAGCTTTGGGTAATCTCGCCAGTGCCATGAACAACACCCAAGCCTTACAAGCTGCGGCTTTAATTCTGGGCAGTGAACCAACACCAAGCGCGATCGCATATCGGGCTGAACAGCTACAACTAATACCCCAAGCAGTGAGCGATATTCGGGCTGTGCTTGCCAAGCCTAGGTGTAGTTGGTGGGATTATCTGGAAGTGGCCCAGGAATACGAGGTTATCAAAGCTGACTACTGGGCAGAGTTGACCCCACAAGAGACAGAGTTAATCACTGCCCTTGAGAAAGCCGAATCCTCACTCATTACGGAACCAATGGTTCCTGACGAAAACCCTGCTGATTCTGGTTCTTCTGATGGTGAAGTGATCGGGCTAGGTTCTATCGTTGCCCATGCTGATCCTTACCGCGCTTTATACAACGCTAAGGGTGAAGTTATTGAAGATATGGGTTTGGAAGTTTGGGTGGCGTGGGATCACTGGAAAGACAACCCGAAAAAGACTGACCGTTATTTCAAAGATGAGTTGCGGTTCTGGCAAGAAACAAACCAGTAAATAACAACTCACAATCACATCTTTAAAACAACTGAATGCAGTACGGCTCAAGTGCTGCCGATATTTTCATGCGTCAAAAATTGGAGAAATATTTATGAATGCGATTACGTTTCAAATTCAGGACGAGTTAGGATTTTGCACCCGCACTAACGACGGTGTAAGCGGAATGACCGTCACAGCTTTAGCTAATTTCTGCGGTGTAGACCAACCCGCTATCACCCAATTACTAAACAAGATTCGTGATTGTGACCCCATAACGAACGACTTATCAGAATCGCTGAAACATTTAGCTGGCAATGACTGGAGGCTCATAACGAATGATGCTCAAAATAGCTTGTTCGTGATTGACGAACTTTGTCATGCAGTGCTGGAATACTACGCGATGGATGCCCGGAAATATAAAGGTAAACAAACCGCAGCTAACAATTACCGCATGGTAGCCAGAGCCGGAACAAGGGTGTTTATTTGGTCACAAACTGGCTATACCCCACAGTCATTTAGTAGTGAACAGTTAGCATTGCTCCAAGCTATTCCTGCAATGCAACAGGCAATCACCCAGCTACAAGCGCAAGTACAAACGCTGCTACCTCCATCATCAGACTTTATACCCCCTGGTTGGGATGCCGAAGTCTGGCGATCGCTACCTCTACAAGATAAACGCCATTTCCGTTTTCTGTTCCGTCGCCGCAACTTCCGCCCCTCCCAGCAGAGTCAAACTGAGCCGTTAGCCCTACCCTCTGTCACTGTTGAGCAGTTGAAAGAACAACAACGGGCTGAGATAGCGCAATTAGTCGGTGAAGTATCGCCCGAAGAGAAACAGCAATTCCAAGCAGCAAAACGCCAACAACTTCGTGAATTTTGGTCACAAGCTCCAGAAGAAGACCAAAAAAATATGCCGTTTTAGACGTTGGGTAAAAATATGACCAGTAAATTAATTACTCCAGAATCCCCTCTGTTGGTTCCACCTCTACTAGCCGCAGAGATTGGTTTAACCGAAGCGGTAATACTCCACCAGCAGATTCATTACTATTGTCTGATTTCCAAGCACATCAAGCGTGATGGTAGACGTTGGTTTTGGAAAACGCTCAAGGATTGGGGTCAAACACTGCCTTTCCTGAAAATATCCGCCATCAGACGGGCGATCTCTAACTTGAGGGATAAATTTAAGTTGATTGATGTTTGCCGACACAGTGAAAAAACATGGTATCAGGCCAACTGGTTCACTGTTAACGTTGAAAACGTACAAGCCCTGTGGAATCGGATTTGCGAAAATCAGCAGATCGATGTGAGCGATTTGAACGCATCGATCTGTTCAAAGGCAACAGATCATATCAAAGAGTTCCCCTCCAAAGAGTTCGCTTCACAACAACACTCTGCTGTTGAGCTTGAAAAAAGTGAGGAAGTGGAAACCGAAAATTTAGACTATGACCAGGAAGGGGTTTGTCAAACCTCAAAACCAGAGTTACTCCAGACTAATCGCTTCGTTGAAGACATAGAACCCCTTGACTCGACTACCGAGACAAATACTCATGAGGATCATTTTTCCGCCGCCCCGGTTGCGTCGAATTTTCATGATGAAGACTTTGGTGATGATTACACCGAGCCTGTAGAAAAATCAGTGCAGCCGAGCAACCAAGAGATTCAGGAAGTGTTGCAGCAATTAAGGGAGATTCCTTTTACTCCGCAATTTCGGCTCAATGCAGAGATTCAACGCACGGTTAGGCGGTGCTGGGAGAATGTACCAGGAGCGATCGCTTACTTGAAAGAAGCACTCCGAACTTGGAAGGGCATTAAATCGCCGGAAGCTGTATTCGTCGCTGCGTGTAAAGAAGGCAGGAAACCGGAGGCGCAACAGGCCAAGTCTGGTGTGGTTGCTTGGTTTAATTGGGCTAGGAAAAACAGGATTGTGATTGCGATGTCGGGTGAAGTTGTGTATACACCCGATGGTGAGGCGGTGGCAGTTGCGGAGATGATGCGGCGGTTTCCGGTGGGGGATTGATTTTAAAAGTGAGGTGCGATCGCCGCACGGGCTAGGGCGTGACTGTAGGGATGGAAAAGCTCAAGATGGTGGAACAATTAGACTGATACGGAAACAAGTGATCTATAATTTGGGATTTCAAAAAAATGCACAAGATTTGTAAATCAACAAAAATTATTTTTGTGATTACACATTATTATTTACAGTTTTTCTCAAGTTTCTAGCGTTATTAATGCTTGAGCGGGCTTTAGATTTTTTGAATAAGTCTACTGTAGTTGGTTCTTCTATAGACAAGTTATCCATTGTTTGTCCTAATCTAATTTTTAGTTCATCCATCAAAGCTGATGATTTAACTTCAGAAGTTGAAGAGTTATTAAATACTTCTTCAGTTTCATTGATTAATGCAGCTAATAGCCAAGCTCTAGGAACCGAATATGGCTGTTGACCCCGTTCTTCTATATATTCTTTACCTAGTGAATAATCGAAGCAGTCAAGTAGAGTTTGTGAGTCATCTAAAGAAACATGGAAAGCAGTTAGGAGAGCTTCAATCTTTCGATAAATATGTGGTTCTATTTCATTTACTTGTTCGCTCCAACGTTCTGGTACTCGATAAGTTTCTTGTAGGGCATCTATTCTATCACCAATATTTAATCCTATCTTTGGCTTTAGTAAGCCTATTTGTGTAGGCAGATTTTGACTTTTAATACTAACTTCTAAATACGTTTGATTCCACAATCCAGGTTCTCGATATAAGCAAAATATATCTTCTAGCTTACGTCTAGAACTAAGACTAATTCTTTGGCAGGTCAAGGGGTCAGTTGTTTTTTTTATTCTTTGATTACAAGCAAGACAGCTTGGTACTAAATTATAAGGATGACAAGCTAGATGTGGGTATTTACTTTTTGGTAAATAATGGTCAATATCTGTTCTAATATCTCCTGCTTTTGTACTGTATTTAGCTTCATCACAAGCAGGACAAATAAATAATGTGGGATTTGTTGCTTGAAATGCTTTCAAAAAATCTTGCGCTCCAAAGCTAGAAGGATTATCCCCGGAAAATATATATTCTGGAAAACCAGAGTTTCTTTTTCTTGGACTAGCAGCTTCTCGTAAAACGTTTTCGTAGAATCCGATTAAAAAATTAGATGCTGCTTCTTGCCAAGGAGTTATGGTTTGAGGAGCGAGAGGCTCAAGGATACCGCTAGGTTTCTTAAGAAGTCTAAATGCTTCACAAGCAAGTTGCTTGACCCATTTGCGTTTCTCTTTACTAAGAGTAGAATCTTGTGCAAAAATTTGAAGAGGTTTGAGCCTGCTTTCTGCTGCTTGCCATATCCATTTAGCTATTTTGTCTCCTCTTCCGCTAAATCTAGGACACCGATTCAAGCGATCACCGCAGTTAGTTTGGTCTAAAGTGGAGTTAGAAGCTGCGTAAAATAACAACCAAATTTGTAAAACTACAATATCCGTCAGTCGCTTACGGGTTAACTCTGGTAGATAAACATCATGAATCATTCTGGCTCGATTTCTAGCAACTCCCGACGTATTTTATAACTCCAGTAACCCTGAGCAACCACTGAGAGCAGATTTTCCAAAGTGTGCCGTCGTTCTTTCAGGTTTCCATTAGTTGGCTCTGATAGTATGCGCTGAATATATGAGACACTTCTTTGACCCGCAGGATGTGGCGCATGAAAAACATGAACCATGATATCACTTGGGTCTGCCGCAAAAGTTTTGAGGTCAGGTTTTCTAGCGTTTTCAGTATAGCTTGCAAGACGATTAAGGATGACAATATCTTCTTCTAACACATCAGTGAGAGTAATGCTAGAGTGTGTTGTAATTAAAACGTGACTTTGTCTTCCCTCTAGAGTCTTATCTAGGAGAGAAACAATTTTACGCTTCCAGAAATCATTGAAGTGAACTTCTGGTTCATCTAGTAAAATTAATGCTTCAGTTTCACCCAATAGTGTAAACAGGCACATTCGACCCAAAAAGCTGCGCTCACCATCACTCAGCCAGTCAAACAAAAGTAAGGGAGGGTGATCTTCCTTATTTTCATCATTATCTGATCCAAAACGCTCTAAAAAAATATTGACTTCTCTTAACACAGACTGACCATCATCACCGATTTTGTCTAATCGAGCTAAGATTGTAAAAAGCTGTAGCCCACTTGAAAATTCTTCAATTATTGCCTGAGCTGTAGAATTTCCTGAAGTTACTAGGTCAAATACTAGAAGATAATCACTACCTAAGCGTAATTTACGCGTTGCAAAGTGTGCGAGTCTTTTTACTTCATCTCGGTCTGCTTGGCTAGTCGTACCTTGGGTCATCCGAAATTTGAGGGAAAAACCTGCTATCGCCTCTACATTAGCACCCTTATCAATATTTCCCTTAGTTCCTCGCAGCACTTCTTCTAAACGTCTATTCTCCGGGTTTTGAGCTAAATCAGCTAATAAACCACAAAGAGTCACAAGGGAAATTTGATGAGTTTCAATAAATAAAAATCGACTTTCTTCTTCTAGTTGGAAATTTTCTAATGTATAAAAACAAGGTGGTTTACCAGGAATTTCTCGTATTGCTCGATCAAGTAAAGATAATTCTTGTATTGCTTCTAAATATTCACCATTAAGTGCCTGAATTTCATCAAGTTTTTTCCAAGCTGTTTCGCTACCTGTCGTAAAAGCAACAACCATTTCTGGTAAAACATTATGGCTGAGTTGCACTTCTGTATCATTTTCCCAAACTTTCAATTCCCCAAGTGGTGAAAATCCTTCAGTGTCAAACTCTGGAAATTCTGCTTCTTCTGGAAAATTGGAAAGCTTGATGTGACGTTTGGTGTCGGTTTCTCCCAATTCATACTCTAATTCAAAGCCGTACTCAATGGGAGCATGACGCTCTAGCTTCCGCATTAAGTCAAACAATACACGCAAGACAGTTGACTTGCCAGTACCGTTGACACCAACTAAGAAATCTAGACTATAAGAAGGTGGGTCAGGGAAAACGTTTTCTGCTTGAGGACTGAAATAAATTTCTAAGTTACGGAGAACCTGATAACTTTCCAAATAGAGTCGATGTAATTTCATCTGGTTTCCTCCCCTGAATTTAATATACCTGAGTCTAAATCCCATATATCTCGCTGGGTAACGCGACGATAGAACAGGAGGGGTTCATTAGTTTTTGGGTCTGCTATAGTTACAGGCACTATAACCCCCATACGCTCTAAAAGATCAATAGTTGAGCGAGTAACATCTGTTGGTTCATCTACATCAGGATTATTTAATTCCTCAAGGGTAAATAATGCTGCTGTATGATAATTATTTGTTTCATTATCAGTCACTACCTCTGTTTTTTCACATACTTTCTGCCAAATTTTGAATTGTTCTGGGCTTAAGTTCTTAAAAGGTTGAATTTCTGCTTGTAGAGGAGGAGGCAATTTTTGGGTTGCTATCGGTGGTGACTCTAAATGACCAAAAAGATTATCAATACGTTGGGCTAATTGTCGTTGATTGCGATAAATTTTTGCTAAAAGGGCTGTAGGAGATTCAATACTATTTGATTCAGTTTGGGTTCTAATATAGGTTTCTGGACGCAGGTCATAAGCTTGTTCTTGTATTGCAGATTTGGCAACAGCTACCCCTAGCAGTACATGATTTAGAGTAACAATTTGTTTTTCTGGCGAGAAGGAAATGGCTACAGCTTTGACAGGATGCGAAAGTAACTGAACTACTTGCTTGGCTTTTTCTTCTGCTTTTGATTCTTCTATATCTATATCGGTTTCTGTTTCTTCTTCGTCAGTTTCTAATTGTTCGTTATTATCAGAATTATGTAAGAAATCTAAGGGTATCTGCAAGTTGATTCGCTGATGAGGTGGATCTGCGCCCACTTCCACCAGTAAAAGAGGAGATTGTTGACCTGTTTGAGAATCAAAAGGTTGATATGTAATATTTTCTAGGTTATTTCCTATACCTTGACAAATTACACCTATACAAATTTCATCATCTGTTATCCATTTAATCCCAAGTTGTGGGTTAGTTGCATTAGGGAATAAAGTATCAAAATCAGAGTTATGCTTTGTCCAGACTGCTTCTAAAAAAGGTAAATCATTAGGCTGAGAAGGTTCTTGAGTTAAATCACGTCCCCTACCTGCTGGATAACCATCTTGTTCAATTTGAAAAAACCAAGTTAGATGTTTTTTTGAAGGTTTTACTTTGCTAAATAGCAGCAAATGCGTTTGCAGGGAACTATAGGGTTGAAAAGCGTCTTTTGGAAAAGAAACTACTACTTCAAGAAAATTTTCATTAACTAATTGATGACGCAGATTTTTCTCAGATGTGCTATTACTGAATAAAACTCCAGATGGAACTAAAACTGCTGCACGTCCATTTGGAGATAATTTTTGTAATGCTAGATTTAAGAATACAGTTTCGCTACGACTGCTGACTTTTTGCTTAAAGCTGAACTCTGCTAATGTTGTATCAATCTTTGCACCAAAAGGAGGATTGATTAGAATCCTGTCAAAACTTAAAGAGTTTATTTTATTGTCTTTAATAGATGCTTGTTCAAAAAATGATTTTAAAAATTCTTTATTAGAAATATTACTTTGAAAATCATACTGTTGAAACTTATTGTATGCTGCTGTTGCCCATTCTTCAAATGTTAAAGCGTTGCTATTAAATATTAAAACATTTAATTCGTGGAGTTTAACATTAGCAAAAGCAATTCTTGCCCATTCTGAGGAAATATCAACACCGACATTCATTCCTTGAGGTTTATGAGCTTGATTTACTAATAATCCACCACTACCACAAACAAAATCTGCTAGGCTATGGATTGGTTCAATTTGAGCAAGAGAAATCATAATTTTAACTATATGTCGAGGTGTGGGGTAGCCTCCACCTGCAATCATATTAGGCAGATAGTAAATTATATGACGGTCTAAAAGTTTTGCATATCCTCCTACTATATTTGCTGCTTTTTCGAGGAGTTGTTTGATTCTCTCTATGTTCAAATTTGCCTGATTTGGTTTTCTAGGTTTCAGCCCTTCATCAGGAAATTCTAGATTGTTAATTTCTAGTAAAAATGCAGCGATATGCTCAATAATCACAAGGTCATAAGAAATTCCAACCTTGCGGAATTCTAGCCAAACTTGATTCAGCAAATCACGTACTATTGCCATACCCTACAATTCTCCTCGAAAAGCCTGATCTAAAATTGATTGTTCAAGCAGATCAAGTAGTTTGACATCCTGAGATAAACCTTTTAGTATTTCATCAACTTCATTTTGGATACAATTTAAATACTCAATAATCCTTTTCTGCTCAGACTCTGGAGGGATAGGTATAACGATATCCATTATAGTATCAGTTTTTAATCTTTTAGTTCCATGCGCTGCGGTTTCTACCAATTGTAATATAAATGAAGAACGAGCGCGGAGTATATAACCCAGATAATCAGGCAATAAGTTACTTATAGATATAAGAGCTTTCATATCTTGGTTTATTGTTACTTCGCTCTGCGTAATAGCTACTGGTAAAGTATGAGCTAAAATCATTCCTCTAACAACAATCAATATTGCTCCTTGAGGAATTAGTTTAACTGACGTTTCTTTTAAAGCATCTGTAGCTATGTGTTCTTGTGAATCGTATATATACCAACGCTTCATATCCTTAGGTGATACCCAAGGTATTCTTCCATCCCAATATTTCACATTATTTCTTGCAGGAGTTCCGCCACCTTCTATCTTAATCTTACCTATAGATATTAATTCCTTTATTGTTAGAGAATCGGGATATTGCTCATCAAGTTTGTTTATAACTTGATTTAAGGCTGTAAAAATTAATTGCTCTACATCTTGACGTATTTCATCAACCAGATTGCGAGACTGTTTAACTTCATAGATCAGTGTTTCTATACGTGTAACAATCCTACGCTGAGTATCTAAAGAACGAATTGAATCTTCAGGGCAAGGAATAGGGATTTTAAATTTACGCAAATTACCACGACTAATTTCTAAATAAGTTGTAGAACTAGCCAACTTAATAACTTCAGGAGTTAGTGTACGTAAACACCAAGCTAAATAATGATTGTTTAAGTTATGACTACAAACCAGATTAGCAAAGCCTTGGTTAGTACAAAGTGAAACTCCTGCTATAGCAATTTTACCAATAGTTGCCCGTGATGAGAAAAGAACAGTTCCAGGTGGTAGAAGTTTAGCAGATGAAGATTCTAAACCATTATTGGTCAGTGTTGTACGAGATGATTTTACGACTTGAACAGGATTGTTTACATCAATATCAGTGGGTGTAACCCAAACAATATCCCCGTTAAAATATTCACTTTTACTACGGTTGGGAGTTCCACCGCCATAGAAGTGAGAACATAACTTTTCTAAAGCTATCCAATCCCATCCTTGAGGTAAACTCCAAGGGTACATTCTAAATTTGGGTTCACTGGACAGAATCATCACGCCTCCTCATGCCCACTTACAAGTTTATGCAAGCGTTCTATTTTTTGATGAAGTGTCTGTTGATTTTCAAGAATTTTAGCAGTAAGTTCTGATGGATGTGGCAACTTTTTACCTTGCAAACGATGAGGATTTCTAGCTGTTAAATCATAATCACATTTAACCAAATTTTTTTTATCTACAAACCAACTATTTTTTGTAAAATTCTCTTGAGTAATTTTTCCTAGCCGATATGCTAACAATTGTCGAAAAATCAGTCTTGCTTCTGCAAAATTTTCATCTGCTATAGGATTACTTTTACTGAATTTTTTCAACTTCTCAGGTAAAGGCATTTCATAATAAAGCACTTCTTTTGTAGCACCGGAACGCTCAAAAAATAACAGTGCCGTTTTTACATCAGAATAAGGTGCAAAAGCTCCAGGTGGTAGACTTACTACTAAAAATAAGCTGAAATCATTCAGCAACATTTGCTTAACTGTAGCAAAAGCACCACTTCTAAAAAGTGTCCCTTCTGGCACGACCATACCACAACGTGCTTTATTTGATGGTTTTAGCTTTTTGATAATATGTTCAACTGCTAATAGTTCTGTAGCATTACTTTTTACAGGAAAATTCACTTGAATTTGAGCATTTTCTTTTCCTCCAAACGGAGGATTTGTTAAAACAATATCAAAACGCTCTGAGACATTTTTTAAATTTTCTGCCAGGGTGTTGCGTCGGCGTATATCGGGAACTCGAACACCATGCAATACCATATTCATAGTACCAAGTAAGGCAGGTAGTGCTTTTTTTTCCTGCCCTACAAAAGTATCATACTGAAGAATTTTGTGGTCTTTAGTTGTTTTCTCTTGCTTTTGCATATGCAAATATGCTTCTACCAAAAAACCACAGGAACCACAAAAAGGGTCATAAACTGTCTCCCCAATTTGAGGGTCAATTACTTCTACCATAAAACGAATAATTGAACGGGGTGTGTAAAATTCCCCCGCCATTTTATTTTCGTTCCCTAGTCGCTTTAGTAAGTCCTCATAAATATGGGAAACAGTATGAATATCATCAGGATTTTTAAAGTCAATGCTATCGACAATCTCTAGCACATCTTTAAGGTTATAGGGTGAAGCGCAAATGATGACAGTGCGATCGCTAAAAATCCCAGCAATAACCTCACGCTCCGATGAACCATAAAGACTAGCTAAATAAGGTATCAGTTCTCCCCGCACAAACTGCATCAACTTTTCGCCATCCCATTCTGGCGTGGAGCGGCGACCATTTTCTCCTATTTTTTGACCTAAAGCTTTGGGTATCCAGCTAGACCAGCGATAAGATTCATCAATAACTCGCTTATAAGTTCTACCTGCTAATTCAGCTTCTACCTCAAAAATTGCTTCCTGCTCATCAAAAAATTTCAAGAACAAAAGCCAAGATAAATGTTCGACATACTCCATAACACCACCACAGTTGTCGTCACGGCGTAATATGTCACAGGCTTGCCAAATGTCATTAGTTAGTTGTTCTCTACTCACCTAGTTTCTTCTCGGTAAAGGCGACTTTGCACCTCGTTTAATGTTTGTCGCAGATGGTTAATTGTACCAAAACTCTGAACAATTCCTGGAGCCTGCCTTATTTCCCGAAAAGGAGAAAGCTGAAATACTTTAGGGTTAAACATTTCTTTTACACCTGCCAAGCGATATTTGTCGAGTAAAGCTAAGATAACTTCACACGCTTCTGGAATTCGCTCCTCAAGAAATAGTTGTTCATAGTGTAGAAATGCTTTAACTCGCTCATCCCTGGTGTGAACTGGCTTATTAAAGGCGAGATGTGCTAATAATAAGTCAAATTGGTCTGCTTTAGGTTAAAATAAAATATCTGCTAATACCTCTAGATGGATGCTTTTTGCTTGCAGTTCTTCTAAAAAAGCTTCTCTTTGGTTGGTATCTGTCCAAATTTTATAGGTTAACTCCATTTAGGCACATACTCTACAACTATTGCCTTCGTGTAATCTAGGTGTTGTTACAAAGTTAACTGTTCACCCGTAGCTTCTACCAGAAAAGTTGCTTGTTTACTCTTTAAAATATTTGTGTCTAATTTCTATATACTCTGCTAAAAAATTTTCTATTTCTAAACGTGACCATCGTTCTATTTCAATATTGTTGTTAGTTTTTAAATTATCTAATTTATCATGTAAGGTAGAGTCAATTAAACTATTTGTCATTATACAAAAACCACCTGCTTTATACATAGCTAACATATCAAGAATATCCGGCACCATTTTTCGAGTCAGTGATTTTCCCTGTCGAATTAGTTTACACTGCACTATCCATTTAGTTGAAGTTTCACTATCATTTATGGACTTGTAAAATACAATATCTCTACCACCATCGCGAGAGCGTGAATTTCCTATTTTATATATTTGGCTAGGCTTATGTTTTACACTAATTATATCGTAGCAAAGTGTCTCAAAAAGCTCATCATCAATTTCGTTCCAAGGACATGATCTATCAGTAGTTAGAAACTTTGCTCCATCTCTTTTAGCGTCTTTTAGAACTGCTCCTTGCATATTTGCATATCTTAAATCAGCATTACTCAAGTTTGCTCCTTGAAGATTAGCCTTTATTAAAATGGCTTCTTGTAAATCCGCAGAGATTAAAATTGCTCCACTTAGATTTGCACTATGCAAATTAGCTGAATGTAAGTTTGTGTAGCTTAAATTTGCTTCATTTAAATTTGCTCCTTGTAAGTTTACAGAATTCAGATTTGCTCTACTTAAATCAGCATTACTTAAATCGTAACCTTTCAGTTTTGCATTTTTAAGGTAAGCATTACTTAAGTCAACACCTTTAAGTTGTTGCCATAAATCCAATACAATAATGCTATTTTTTTTATTATTATCTATTGTGGTAAATCCTGCTATATTAAGGATTTGCCAAACAAGAACCCATTTACGGTGTATTTGTGTTGTTTCATCAATTTTAGTACCAGTTAAATTAGCAAAATTTAAATTTGTATCTAATAAATTAGCACCTATTAAATTAGCATTGTACAGGTTGGTATAACTTAAGTTAGTATTAGTAAAATCAATATCTTCTAAGTAAGAATTAGCCAAATTAGCATTTTGTAAATTAGTATTATCTAAACAAGAACCAGTCAAATCAGCATTTTCTAAATTAGCATTTATTAAAATAGCTTTATCTAAAGTAGTACCATTCATCTCAGCATTTTCTAAATTAGCATTGTTCAAGTTAGCTCCGCTAAGAATACAATAATTTAATTCAACATTACTTAAATCAGCACTTTCAAGATTAGCACTATTTAAGTTTGCTTGATTCAATTTAGACCAAGATAAATCAGCATTACTTAAATTAATTCCGCTCAAGTTCATTCCATCAAGTTCTGTACGGCTCAAGTCAGCATTACTAAGATTTGAATTATTCAAATTAGCATTACTCAGATTTGCATTACTCAAGTCAGCATCACTAAGATTTGAATTACTCAAATTAGCATTACTCAGATTTGCGTTACTTAAATTTGCATTGTTTAAGTTGGTATAGCTAAGATCAGCACAACTTAAATTTGCATTACTCAAGTCAACATCAGTAAGGTTAGAACCACTCAAGTCAGCAGTTCTTAAATCGGTACCACCACTGATATCAGCATTACTAAGATTAAGATTACTGAGGTCTACCCCACATAGTTTAGTTTCATTCAAAGTAGCATTGCTTAAATTGGCCTTACTTAAAATTGCTACTTCTAAACATTCATCATAATAATCAGAATAAAAAATAGCATTATAGGTGTATTCAAAGTCATATTTAGCACGCTCTGCATCATAAAAACATAAGTTTGCATAACTCAAATCAGCATTACTTAAGTCAGCGTTACTTAAATTAACACCAGCCAAATCAGTTTCACTCAAATTTGCACCATGTAAATTTAAACCTTCTAGGTCTGTTTCACGTAAGTAAGCATTCGTCAAGTTACAAAAACTTAAATTAGCACCAGTTAACAGAGTATTACTTAAACCTGCTCCACTCAAGTCCGCATAACTTAAATCGGCATGAGTTAGATTGGCCCCACTGAAATTAGAACGGCGTAAATTACATCCACTGAGGTTAGCACCCGAAAGATCAGCATCACTAAAATTAACTTCACTTAAGTTCAAGTCAGCATTAATCAAACTGATATTATTCAGGCTAAAGCCACTAAAATCCGTTTCTCCTTGGTCATAAAGCATTAAAAATTCAGTGATATCCATTTATAAAAAATTTTATAAAAATATAGTTTTGTATTTATTTCTACTTTTTGTTTAGCTGATCCAGTATTAAGGCAAATGTTATTTATTAATTAAAATAACAATTTCAAAATAATGTTATTTTAAGCAACTGTAGCAGATACGTAAACAACCCTGGCTCTTGGGAGAGCATTTTGCAACCGCAGCCCAACAATACCCTGCTGTGATGCTGCAACTAAACCGAGCGTTCCCTCAACAGCCATAGCATTTCCCATCGAATGGCACTCGTCAAAAGCTATTGCTCCCTCAAAATCAGCACCAGCCCACTCCACAATTTGTTTGAGTCTGCTTTTGCCATTCTTCTGAGAGCGCAGAGTTGAGTAAGTGCAGAACAGAACGCCTTGGGTAAACCCGATTGGCTCACCCAGCTTGATGTTTGAGAGGTCGATTATGTCTTTCTCGCTGCCACCCAGCGCACACCAGTCTCTACGGGCATCTTCGATTAATGCAGCACTTTTTGATACCCAAATTGCTTTTCGCCGCCCTTGACACCAGTTATCTAATATAATGCCTGCACATTGTCTGCCTTTTCCGCAACCCGTTCCATCACCAAGAAACCAGCCACGACGGAACCGGACAGCATTTTCTTCGCCCTGTGCTGCCACAGTCATGTTATCCCATGAGTCATCAACAAGGTATGACCCAGAAAGGAATTCTGAGTGAGCAAGACCTGCGTAAATAACGCTTTCGAGTTGTGCTTCTGACAACAAGCCTTGTGAGACAATATTGCGAGTCAGATGTGGTTTATATGTGGGAGCCGGGGGCGATACTAATGCTAAAGCCGCACTTTCACAAAGTAATGAGGGATGGGGTAAAGCATCCTTGATTCTGATTCGCTGTGGTCGGTAGGTTTCATAGAGAGTATCTTTCAGTCCTTCAGTAGCAGACCACTCGACAACTTCGTATTCCAGAACAACCACATCGGTAATTTCTGCGGAGGGTGCTGGTTGAGCTACCGCTGTATGCTTCGTCGGCAGTTTAACAACCTTCGCTGCAACGACCATTGCTTTCATAGTTGCAGCATTCCATTGCGAACGCCCTGGCAATTGCTGAATTAGTGCCAATATTTCCGGCAGCTCCAAAGTTTCAGTAATGCAAGGGATTACGTCTGGATTATTAGCCGGAACCTTATCAATGACGGTGATTCGCGTTTCGATTGTTGTCCCGTGTTTCGAGTACACCTTGCCGTTGACCCCAACCGACATTAAAACTCGCGCTTTTTCTTGCCACTTCACAAAAGTTTCTCGCCAGCTTAGGTTAGCAGGAGAAAACCAATTGGCTGTAATTGTAACCAACCGTCCGCCGTCGCACAGCCTTTGTAGTGCAGAGTTGATGTGCCGAGGAGTTGCGTTACTGTTGCGATCGCTGATTTTGGGCGATGATGAGAAAGGCGGATTCATCAGCACAACCGAGGGCTGAGTTTGTCCTGCCAGATAATCGTTGATTTGTTCCGCGTTAACAGAGAATAATGGTGTACCAGGAAACAGCCGCCGCAGAATCTTGGTTCTATCGGGTGAAAGTTCGTTGAGCATCAGACTTGCACCTTGGAGTTTACCAAATTGGGCTATAATCCCAGTCCCGGCACTAGGCTCAAGAATCAGGTCGTTGCCACTAATTTGTCCTGCTAACGCTACCAAGTAAGCTAAAGGTAACGGTGTTGAAAACTGCTGAAGCTGGATTTGCTCCTCACTGCGCCGGGTGTGGGTGGGACAGAGGGATTCCAAGTGTTGCAATTCTTCTAAGGGATTTTCTTTTAGTCCCTTTTGTCGCAAGTAGAGAATTAGTGCAACCTCAACAGCTTCGTAGCCATCCTTCCACTGCCACTTGCCCTGTGCCGCAGTACCGTTAAAATAACGATTCAGTCGCAGATGAATCGCTCTTGTTGTTATAGGTTGATTGTTAATTAATAATTTGGCTAGTTCTTGGGCAACGCTGATTACGGACTGTCCGTAGTCTAGAACAGTTTGCAGGTCAAACAGACAACCTTGTGTAGCGAAAAAGTTGACCATATCCATATATAGATATAATTTTTTCGCTTCTGTTTGGCGAAGTCACTACTCTACACTTATTAAAGAAGCCCGTTGATAAAATCGGAAATCATGAGTGTAATAAATGCCCAGAAGACGACTTCAATCATCAGTGTAAGTAAAGATTGTAATTCCACGGTAATAGCTCCTGAATTTTTCTAATTTTCAAAGAGTTTGGGCGAAGCGTAAAAGTATCTTTGTGTGGCGAGTGTGTACTTTTACTTATTAATGAACTGTTTGAAACTTGAAGGTAGTATAGAGTATCTAGAAAAGGTATCTGGCTACAAAGAAGATTTGGGACATAGACATACTTCTGTATTGTTTTGGCGTAGCCACTTATACAATTTCTTACTCTTAGGAGAAGGAATTAGTTCTAGATAGGTACTTGAAACTTCTATGATCAAGGCTAAGATGCAATTGGGTTAATCAATTTCAACTCAACAAAACCCCCTAAACCGATAGACAATGCCAAGCAAGGTAATTAACGTCAAAGAGTACACAGTCAGAGCACACAAGCGAGAGATTCACACTCGCGTCTTCAACTTTATCTGTAAGCAGTGCGAACAATCAGCACAACGCGAGACTTTTGGGCCGCGTCCTTTGTACTGTGAAAAATGCCGTGCGCCACAACCACCGAAAAAGTCAAAAGTGTCGCGCAAGAAAAAAGCATTGCCAAGACCCATGACTTATAAGAGCGATGTTGATTTTGCGAACTGAACTTGTAGGTTAATTAATAACCAGCGCTGCACTTGAGAGAAGCCCAAACAGTTAATAGTTATCAAGGTTTGGGTTGTGGCTGAAAACACAACTCAAACAAACTGGTAGGGAGCATCTCAGTTTTTGAAGTGGCTCAAACAGATAGTAATCCATTGAGGTAAGCAGCTCGATGAGCAAGGACTTGAGGCACATTTTCTCGTTTCCATTGTGCTCCAGAGATCTTAGTTCGACGATCAATCTGTTTAACCGCAGATTCAACGGAACCAGAACCAACTGAACAAATTTGTTCAGCTTGATGATATTCATAGTTAATAATGCGATCGCTATGTTTATCAAGATAATGGCAAAAGTTTTGTGCTTGTTTACCCTTACAACCAGCAAATAGGGCTTTGGTAGGCTCAACTTCACCTTTCCATAGTAGAGCTTGTGCTTGTTTCAGGCGTTTTTGTGAACCCCCAACTTTGTGCAGATTTTCTATCAAATGGAACCAATCAAGTACTTCTCGACGTTGTACATTAGGCGCTAATTGGTCAATTATATTCCAAATGCCGTCATGTCCATCACCAATACAAGTGAGCGGGCTAGCCAGTGGTTGATCATTAACCCAATCAATTACAACCTGATTATCTTGAAAGGACGTTCCAACGGTTCCTTGATGATGTAAGCTAATCGCTTTATAGCCTAGCCAACAACATATTTCTCCTTTAGGAGTGCGTACACGAATGTTTCCACCATCGACACTTAATTCTTCAACCGTACTTTGTTGTATTGGCAAGTCAAAATTCTGGCGATGTACCAATCGCTGTTGACTGCTGCGGGAAACTTGCACACCTGTAAAATACTCAATATCTGATGCTGCATCTTCGTAGCTTACATTCGCACTTACCCTTAAACAACAAGTTTCTAGATATGGACTTAGTTGAGTACTTGGTGCGACTTTTAATTCAATGGCTTGTTTGCTCGTTATTGGTAACTCTCCCAGGATGCTTTTGAGTCGTCGTTGGTATCCTGCGATTGTTCCTGTAACCGTTTCGATAAAAAAACTCCTACTTCTGGCATGATATGTTTTTGCATTTGGCTCCTCACTGCTTCTTCAATTCCTGCAAGGCTTGTTAGCCTTTCTGGTGATGTATCTTCGTACAGTATTTTAGCGATCGCCTGAATATGTTCTTGAAGAGCTTGCTTTTGTTCTGGAGTCATCGGTAAGTAAATACACTCGTCTTACTTATCCTGACTGATTTTCGCCCTCTTTGCAAAAAACTGGGATGCTCCCACTGGTATGTCTGTTGTATAGGATACTGGAATTATTGAATATGACAACTCTGGTCAAAATTACAACAGATATACAACAAAAGCGTGAAAGGAATTTAAAAATTTATGGAAAGTGAATCACAATTACAGCCCCCGCCAGAAAATCTCCTCAATCCACTATTAGAATTACAAAATTATTATGCTCCGCTTGTAGAAAAGTATGAAAAATTATACACACAAGCATTAGATAATCTTAACCACGTAGAAGCATTAATATCTAACTGGTCAACGGATTCAAGCGCTAACGAGAAACTAGCAACTCTTGAAGTGACTCGTGAGGCATTGCCTGCTCCTATTGAGGAAAATCGCTTGTTAGGCAATAGCGCAAGCATTAGTGAAACTTCAGTCAACTTGATAGAGCCTACTGATTCTGAACTTACACAAACAAATGATTTAGAGGTAGAGGAGTTATCTCAATCAATTCCAAATATCGAGATGCCATCAGTATTGAATGAGGTAGTTCCTGCTGCTCTTGATGAAGATTTGTTGTCATCAAATAGCGATAACATCTCTGAATCTTCGACTAGCTTAGTTGAGCCGAACAACTCTGTTATTTCACAAACAGATGTAGAGATAGGGGAGGAAGACGAGCCACCAGCATCAACATCTACAATTCTAGAGACATCTTCAGCAACTCCAAACAAATCAAGTAAATCGGCAGATATTCCAATGTTGCCGGAATATCAATCTCTGAACCGCCCTGAAGCGATCCAAAAGGTATTGCAAAAACACGCAGGCACTGTATTTCACATTGATTTTATCGTGCGCTCGCTGTATGGAGAATTAGAACCAGATGTTTTCAAAGTTATAAAAAGCAGAGTTCAATCCACTTTGACTTATGGCAGAGAAAGCGGTAAATGGTTCCTTATTCCTGGCAAGCCTGGCTGTTTTACTCTAGACTTAAAATTGCTCAACTCGAATCGCGCTCAAAGTTTTTCTAAGCAGAGTAAGACCAAAAACAACAAACCTGACCCACGGGCAAAAACCAACCTTATTTCCATGAAGAGGGAATTTGAAGGGCAATTTTTGATTGATGCAATTACTTCATTGTTGCAACAAAATCCAAACAAAGTTTTTAATATTGCCGAAGTCATACAAGGGCTATATGGAGAACTTGATGTTGAAGATGTTACACAAGTAAAACCCAAGATGCTAAAAGAATTATCACGGGGTTATCGCACAGGACGATTCTCAAGAGTGGCAGATGAAAAAGGGCTTTATACTTGGGATTCTAAATAGCTGAAGTAGGCAAGCGATCGCTCTTAATACTGGGTGTTGTCTGCTTCCACGAAAGAATTAATGTCCAAGCACGCGCATAGCTAAAACGCTCATCTAGTAACGTACATCACTGGCTGAAGAAATTAATAGAATGAAAACCAAAGTTCAAATGCACAGAACTATCTTGGTAAACAGAGGATGAAGCAACCCACCCTCGCCTATGTAGAAACGTCTCTACCTGATGCAACTCAGGCAAAGCGATTTGCAGCCGTCCGGCGTTGGGGCATTGCTCTAGAGATTGCCAATTTTGGGGATATACAGATAGATGTGTATAAACGCGCTCAGATACCAATTGCCAGCGTGCAGGCATATCAAATGCACGATTTTCATCCGCTTCATTGCAATGCGGAACATCGTCATCAAGCCAAAATTCATGTAGAACAGACCTTGGAACTAGCCGCTCAACTGAATGCACCTCGAATTGTAACAGTCTGCGGCTTTGGGCATGACTTAGCAGATAATCCATTAGAACGAGCAGTAGAGTTTTTCTCCAGCTTGGCTCAACGAGCAGCAAAGTTAGGGGTTCGTATCATGATAGAACCCTTAAGTCCCAAACGTGCTGGGGCATTGACCCATCCTGATGAGATTGTTTCTCTCATCAGGTGCTTAAATCAACCAGAGGTATTTTCTCTTGTGCTAGATACCGGACATCTGCTTGATAGTGGCTTTGACCTCAATTTGTTTTTTTCCATCTGGCAGCATCCGGTCGAAGAGATGCAACTCAAAGGCATAAACTCAGCTCCACCAACCCTGACGATGCCGCTAGCGAGTTGGATAAAAGTCATGAAGTCTCCGCCCGATGTGATTTGTGTGGAGCATCGTCAAGCTATTTCCTGGACAGAATTTGACCAGATTATACAAAAATGTTTTGATTCGCTAGGGAATTTAAATAAAAACATTTGAGTTTGCCAAGAGCGCGCTTTTCCCAATTGCATTTATTTATACTTGTTTGACCTTATCCGCTTGTCTGCTTGCCTATCCTCTTGTTTGCAGAACATCTGTACTATATAATCACCGACAGGTAAAAAATTAGCGCTTTTTGAGCTAAGAGCTTGTCACGTAACAACCTTGCCTTTTTTGAGTTAAGAATGTCTTCTCAGTAAGCTTTCTAGATAGCAAATTGTAAAAGTTGTTTCTTGACAGGCTCTAATTATCACACCAAAGCGCTTAATATCAAGTTAGAAATTAGTTTTATGGAGCAGCGTGAATCAATTGAAACTTATACTCAAGCGATCGCAATATATAAAACTGCCCTCAAGTTCGCCCCTAATGACTTCAATACGAACAAGCGCTTGGGTATGGCTAATGAAAAGTTGTCTGAGCTACAGTTAGAGCAGAAGCAATACAAACAGGCAATTAAGGCTTTAAAGCAGGCTCGTGCTGCTTATGAAATAGCATTTTCTCAAACTCCTGATGACAGCCTTAATATCAGTTATCTAGGGACGCTCATAGAAAGATTAGCCGAACTACAGTCGAGTCAAAAACAATATGCACAAGCATTTGATTCCTACCAACAGGCGCTGACAAGGTATGACACTGCCATAAAGCTTACGCCTAATGATTATTGCAATCATGCACTCAAGGCGGGTGCATTAACATCGGTAGCTGATTTACAAGTCATGCTGTCACAATATACACAAGCTGTAGAAAACTTCGAGCGTTCTGTTGCTTGCTACGATACTTCACTGGCACTCAATAGGTTTAAAGCGGTTGAATTTGATAAAGCTCGAACTTTGCAAAAGTTGGGTAACTGTCTTCAACAACTATCTCGAAATTCCGAAGCATTGGAGAGTTATCAGGCTGCAATGAAAGTATTTAGCCAATTACCCCCAGGCGACAAACATACTCGCTCTCTAACTCAACAGATAGAAAAGCTTAGAAGCCAGGACTGAAGCATTTAAAAGAGTTGAGAGTAGGTACACTACGAGCACGTGAACAAGGACAATAGTTAGGCAAACAATAGTTGGCAGCCAACGAGAAAAATTGCTATATCTGCAAAAACATGGCTGATATATCCAGGCCAGATTGAGCGATAAGTTAAGTAGCACCATGACCATACCACCCCAGCAATAAAAACTCCTAACGAGCATAATGCTGTGGCACGCCAATCGAAGTATGCTGCTAAACCAATAATATGATGAGTTGTAAAAAATAATGCTGATAGAATTACAGCCCATTGGCTGGAAACCAATATTTCACATTGGCGATAGACAAACCAACGCCAAACGAATTCTTCAAGTAACGAGTTAATAAATATCCAGTATCCTGCGCCTATCGAGTAAATTAAAAAATTAGTTAATCCAACTTACATTGCCCGTTCACGAACATACTCAACATCTATCCACTGCGGGCCTAGTAGTCGATAAATAATCAAGATGATGCCTAGCATCAATAATCCTAATCCCAGCCCGACTAATAAATTACGCCCTTGAGCCTGTTGGACTTTTAAATTTAAATTCTCTGGTTCAATGAAAAATAACCAAACAATCGGTACTATCAGCATCCAGATTTTAGAGAATATAGCTACTAAATTTCCTAATACTCCAGGAAGAAAATATAATGGGGTAGCAACACCAAAGCTCGCAACTGGTACAAGCAATAACAAAGCTAATATCGCTTTTCTATTTGAGCTTGAGCTAGAATTAAACATACAAAACTTGCCTGTATTTAACCGTTATCAACTTTCAAAAACTATTAATAATATAGATGCAAGTATAGTATAAAATTCTCCCCTTGCAATCAAGTGTTAATTAGTGAAACTTTAGTAGCCGTAACAAGATTGAATTATTGTCAATAATATTTTGAATATCAAGGATGACTTGGATTTTTAATATAGAAAAAGTTCATGAATTTGATACAAATATTTACTGAAATCTACAAAATATTTATTTGAGCCACTAGATAAATCTAAATGAGCCAAAATTTTAACATCTTCTAATTCTAATTTCCTCTTTTGATTGGAAACATATTTTATTAAATATCCTTGAGAGTCTAAGATACGGTGAATTGGATAATCCTCAGCAGATGTCTTTTTCAGATAGATAGGAATAGCTCTGAGATAGCTGTTATCTACTCCAATAGCTTGAATTATCTGTTTGTAAGTTACTACTTTACCTGCTGGTACTTTTACTATAAATTCGAGAAAGCGTTCATAAGGTTTTTCAGGCAAGGCTGGGAATTTATCAGTTTGAATATAAACGCTATTTCCGACATTAATTGTACCTGAATTGATAACTACACCTAAAATCCCTCTTTTGGCTTGAAGATGTTTTAAGGAATCAACTAAATGAGCTATACGCTTACATGGCTCACAATAGAAAGTTAAGCGAATAGCAGCCCCGCTATCAAAACTTATTACAGAACCAGGAGTGAAATTCTCAGCTTTTATCCCGGATATGACAATATTCTCTCGTAATTCTCCTGGTGGAATTGCGAATTCTAAAATATCTTCATACCTAACAATTAAGATTTGCCTGGGACTAATGGGATTAGCATTAATATCTTCTTCAATTCCATGAACTATTTTTAAGTTGATTTTTTCAACTGATGTCATCGTTGATTTATGCTGCTGTTTTATAAAAAGATGTCTAATATAACCCTGCTCAGTAAACATAAATAATGTTTGATTTGATTATTAATTGCTTGTAGCACTTGTAGATAACTGAGGCTAAATACCCCTTGAATTAACTCGCTCTATCTAACTGTGCAATCCACTGATTAATTTGGTCACGTTTATCGTTAGTTATCCGGTTAATTGCTGCTTTAATAGCTGGTTTTTTATAAATTTGCCATAAAGAATCAAACATTTCAATGTCCTGGCAAGCTGACAAATATTCTGCTGTAGCTGAGAGATTTTCTTCAGTTAACCATTCTTTCATTTCATTAATTTCATTGTCATAGTTGACTTTCATGGTTTTCAACTTATCTTTTTCGAGACTAGATAATCTACTCCAAATAGTTTTCTTAACACTGTCTGGACGATTAGACATAATTGTTGCCACATCTGGCCATTCTTGAGCGTTGCGAACACGATAAACTAAAGATTCTATGCTCGACTCAAATGTTTGTTGTGGACAATCAAGTAGTTCAATAGCATAAATTAGCTCGCTGAGAGTTAGTTCCTGGCAATTTAAGAACCAATTTCTAATTGTGAAACGATAAAAAACTAATTTTTTATCTTGGTTTCTAAACTTGCGCTTTTTGGCTTCAATAATTGAGGTAAGTAAAGATGGACGGACTTCGGGTGGGACTTCTTTAAACTCAAGATTCAAGTCAGAAACAATTATCGGCACTCCAGAATTTTCTGTAGCGGAGGATTCTTCTAATACCCACTTAAAAGATTTACCGCAATTGGGACAATCTACTTCATAGTGGATGACAAACTCGGATTTTTGAGAATTAAAGTACTCCTTGGCACGAATTAGGGCTGGCATGGGTTTGAAGACATGATGACAGTGGGGGCAACATCTGCTTCCTTGGGTATCTGGGTCGCAGGATACTGGAGAGAGACTCCATTTTCGATTGTCAGATGGACGCCCTAGCCGAAACCAGTTATCAGTCATGTCTAAGATAGTTGCATAATCTTTTCCTGGTGCAGGACGTAATACTCTGCCAATCATTTGCAGCCAGAGAGTCACACTGCTAGTAGGTCGAGCAATGACTGCTGCAAGTGAGTCTGGGCAATCGAATCCCTCAGTTAAAATTGCACAATTACTGATAACCTGTGTTTGACCACTACGAAATCTATCTATAATGGCTTGACGCTGCTCATTCGATGTATCGCCATCAAGATGTTCGCAGGTAATGCCATCAGTACAAAACGCTGCTGCAATCTGCTGAGAGTGCATGACGTTGACTGCAAAAATTATCGTCTTTTTACCAGCGCAAAAATTCTTCCACTGCTTTAAGACTTCAGATGGTTTGTAATCAGAGGCAACTTCCTCTAATTCTTTACGAGTAAAGTCGCGTTTTTGCGGAACTTTGTGTCGAGAATATTTAAAGCCTGCAATTAACTTGTAATCTGTTAAGTACCCCAGAGCAATTAATTCCTTGGTGGAAATCGAGCAAATCAGGTGGTCAAAAATATCTCGTAATCCATAGCCATCTTCACGTCTTGGTGTAGCTGTCAGTCCCAGAATGAGCGCATTAGGATAAGCATTTAGCAATTTGCGGTAACTGTTAGCTGAAGAATGGTGAGCTTCGTCAATAATGACAAGCTGTGCAGTAGGGTAAATTTGACGACGCGCAAGAGTTTGGATACTAGCTACCTGAATTAATGAATCAGTCGGCTTGTATCCTGCTTTGATGATTCCTGGTTGCAGTTTTGTCACCGCCGCTAGTTTTTCTGCCGCTTGGATAATCAGCTCTTGTCTGTGAGCGACTACTAACACCCCTTCACTTTGCGCTGTCATCTTCGATGCCACTGCTGCAAAGATAATCGTCTTGCCACCACCTGTGCTTAGTTGTAATAATACTTTTCTGATTCCACTAGACCAAGCGGCGAACGTTTGTGAAACTAAATCTTGTTGGTAATCACGCAGATTGAACATGAAAAGTAATTGTTGCTCCTTCTATTCGTGTCAGCGGCTGGTGTTAGTAACCTATATTATTAGTGGTTGACCAAACAATTCGCAATTGCTCCCTTGCAGGCGTGCAATTCCAGGATTAGACCTGCCCGAAATATAAATTTGGAGATAAAAAATAGTAGAACGGAGATTTGATGGCAGTTAAAATGCTTGCAATAAAGCAATTTTAACTTTGACATCACTTGAGTTTTTGACTTTTGATTAATTGCTTGCCTGTTGTTAGCCACCATCCCCCGATAAATTTAGCTCCCCATAAACATTGATATCAAATGTAAATTGAATATGGATGTATTTGTTGGGATAACCTGTAGGCAAAGGTGCAAAGGGCGCAGCTCGCTGTATAGCGTTGAGTGCGGCTTGATCGGTGAGGCTGAATCCAGAAGTTTGTGCAAACTGGAGATTGCTCAGTTGACCTGAACGGTTAACACTGAAGTTAAGCACTGTTCGCCGGTCAGATTGGCTCATTCCTGGTAGCCACTGCTGCTTGACTCGTTGGCGTAATTGATTTAAATAAGAGGTAATATCTATATCTTGACTTTGGGCATCAATACCAGAAGTCGTTTTGCGATCGCGGTTGGAATTAGGTGAGGCAGCCAGATTATCACCGCTAAAATTCCGGCTAGATACACTCACAGTACCACCCAGCAAACCTGCTGCACCTGTGTAATGAGAAGGCCGAGTTTGAGAAGGTGTTCGCCCACTTAATCTAGTTCCCGGCTGGATTAAGTTATTAGGATTGGGTACTGGTGATGTAATAGCTCTGTTGTGCGCTGTTGGCTCAATTTTAGGCGCTGGTGGTGTAGTCGGCGCTACTGCTATTTTTTGAGGCTTGGGTGCGGGTGGTCTGGTTACCCTTGTGAGCGCCGTTGGCTCAGTAGTGGGTGTTGGTAATGTGGTCGGTGCTACTGCCTTAGGCTTGGGTACGGGTGGTCTGGTTACCCTTGTGAGCGCCGTTGGCTCAGTAGTGGGTGTTGGTAATGTAGTCGGTGCTACTGCCTTAGGCTTGGGTACGGGTGGTCTGGTTAACCTTGTGAGCGCTGTTGGCTCAGTAGTGGGTGTTGGTAGTGTGGTCGGTGCTACCGCTTTAGGCTTGAGTGCGGGTGGTCTGGTTGCAGATGCGGACTTTGTTTTTTGCGGTTTAGGTTGTTGAGAAGATGAATTTGGTAATTCTGCTTTCTGCTGTCCTGTTCCTGGCTGGAATACTTTAACGGGAGATAAGTCAGAAGGACTTTTGCTAGAGGCTCTATGTGCATCTCGCGGTAATACAGCAGAAACAGGTCTTTTTGGTAAAGCTTTACCACCCGCAATAGAATCTTTAGTAGCCCGGAATGAGGTTTTTGGGGGTATGTGTGTTTGATTAGGAAAAACTTCAACTACTTCAATTGGAATCTCTTGCTTAGGCTCAGGCATAAAGGCTTTGAGCCAATATTTGCTCACCATCAGTAAAGTAGAGTGTAGCAAGATGGAAGTAACTAGACAAAAGATTATCTGTGCTGGGTGCAAGCTCCGATAGCGATGACATTCATCAGAAAAAGCCATGTTATTGTGCTTTCGCGTGATAGATACAGCCTCAGTAGTCTATTTCTAGGGTACAGGCTAATTTACCACCACCGCTTTTTGTGTCATGGTGCAAGTCTAAGGATAAATACAGTATCGGTTGGGAATTTGAATTTATTGAAGATACAGGACTATATTATGCTGTAAGCTAGGCTGCAAGAAATGCCTCAGATAGCAGACTTTGAAAATTTGCCTGTCTCAGTACTGTTACAAATCAAAATCAAGGGAAAATGTTTCGCCATCTGAATCATCTTGTATTTCGTCGAGTGTAGATTCCGTTGGCATTGGAGTCGGCTGTTGTTCTAAGTTTTGGCTTGTAACCGCAGTGGCAAAAGGTGTATGAATCAGCTGTTGTATTGGGAATGCCCCCTTTTTAAAAGCAAAATAGCAATCAATGATAAAGTAAAGCGTCTCTAGGTAACTTTTATCTAGCTGTTGTGATTCGGCAAATATGCGTTGACGGTAGCTGTCTTTAATCCGCACTTTTTCCGGTGTATTGTCTTGTAGCTGTGCCATTATGCTCACCTCCTAAATAAGCTGTTGATTCTTTTTAACAATCGCTTTTGCCATTTCAAGAAGCCCACAGGCATTAGCTTCCACGGGATTGTCGAGAATTTTGAAACCGTTCTTCTCTAAGAGTTTCTTAAATCCAGGTAACAGGCAGCCGCCACCAATCGCCCAAATTTCATCGCCAGTGTGTTTGGCATCAAGTGTGAGATTCACAACTTTCTTCAAGTATTTTTCATACCAGTCCTTGAGACAAACGCTGTAGACATCTTTGATATCAATTTCACGGCTGTACCTGGTATGTCCCATTTCCAGACAAAATCGAATCTTCGATGGCTCGCCGATTTTACCGCCATTTAGATGTTTCATCTTTTGGGAAATATCATCGATGAGAACTTCTACGCCTGTAGGGTAGGGGGTATGAACTTCGCGCTTGCCTTGGTTATAACGAGAATACAGCGTTGTACCGTTACCAAAGTCTAAAACGGTTAATTTTGGGGGGAGTTGTTGCCCAAACAATGCACCCATTCCTTCTGGCACAACTTTGAGTACCTCGATCTTCACCTCTGAAACTTTGCCAGCAAGTACTGGCTGATATTCACCGTTGAGTACTTTTTTGAGGTCGTCTGCTAAACCAACATCATGTAAGCTGACGACTAACTTTAAATGCCAAGCCTTACGATGTGGCAGATGTGCTAATGCACCCAACATAGTAATCAGCGCATTGTTGACCTTGTTTTCGTTATGATCTGTGTTGCGTTCAAAGTGATAACCTGTACGAAAAGCAGATTCACCAACTGTGTAAGCAGTCCCATTAAAAACTACTCGTCCTGGGACATCCTCCATCTCAACAGAAGATATATAGCTGGGGACACGAACGACATCAAAACCATCGACTAAAAGTTTCAGGCTGCCGTAACCGTTATCAAAGCCCGCCGGAAAAATTTTTTGCAAGGTGTGAATATTTGACATAGGGATTAAGTTAATACAGTTTGGTTAAGAAAGTTATCTGCTCAGGCAAACTAGGGAAGGAAGAGGGCGCTTGTGCAAAGGAAAGAAGTTAGTGCAAAATTCTTCTGTGCTCAATACCTGTTTGTTCCCTAACCTCAAGAGCTTATCAGAAGTCTCTTGGGTGTCAAGTGGGGTTCAAGGTATCAAACAACAAAATATACCCTAAGCAACAGCTATATATACCCTATATAGGGGCTAAATTTTTATTAAAAATCCAAATTATTAATAGGGTATATATAACACCTACTTAACCCCCATAAGCAATTTTTGAAATATTTTTCCTGACGGGGTTGTCATGAAATAACTTTGTCAGGCTTTGCAGCAGCCGGAGGCTGCAAAGGGCGCAGGGTCTTTTAATCTTTTATGAATCTATGGTTATTGAGAATCAGCCTGTGGAAAAAGCTACGTTGTTTAATTGTTTGAAAACTTAGTTTAATTCGATTGGGATAGTTATAAAAATATTTTCAGTCTGCTGAAATTGCTTTAGAATCAGTTCATTCTATTGAACTCAATGTATTTTTTCAGTAAATTCGCATACAACTCAGACAGTATGATTATTGCAATCACCAATCAGAAAGGAGGTGTAGCGAAGACTACCTCCACTATTGCACTCAGCGGAGTGCTGGCAGAAAGTTGCTCCTGTCTTGCAGTTGACTTTGATCCTCAAGGTAACCTAAGCACAGGTTTAGGAATAAAGATTCAACCAGGACAGAAGACTGCTTATGAAGTATTGACAGATCGGAAACAGAGCGCAGCAGCGACTATTATCGAAACGAAGTATGGGATTAAACTAATCCCATCGGATATTTCTCTGGCTTCCGGAGAAAAGCAAATCTTGACTTTGGCAGATAATAGCCGAATTCTTAGAAAGAAGTTAAACCCTTTGCGGCAAGAATTTGACCATATTCTAATTGATTGCCCACCTAGCTTAGGAATGCTTACTCTAAATGCATTGATGGCAGCTGATGCGGTTTTAATACCCGTTCAATGTCAGTTTTTTGCTTTAGAGGGCTTGCGGCAATTATTAGAAACTATTGATGGTATACGAGATGAAGATACTCATCCTAATTTGCAAATCTTAGGAGTTTTGCCTACAATGGCAGACCGTACACTTACTACTCAAGATGCTCTCAAAACTCTTAAGACTAAATTAGCTGGCATTAAAATTTTTGAGCCTGTGCCCAAGTCTGTTCAGTTTCCTGAATCAAACTTGGCACGTCAACCGATCCATCTTTACACTACAGAACATAAATTAATTGATCCTTATCGAGCAATCGCCGAAGAAATGGCAAAGCAGGTTTAATAATATGGCTAAACGACGCTTGTCAATGGTTGATGAAATGGAATTTCCCAATAAAACTAAGCAATTTCTTGATTTAGTAGGAGTTACAAATAATCATCAAATTGCTGAACAAGACTTGACTGAACAATCTTTGCCTATTACTCAAATTCACCTGAGTCCTCATCAGCCTCGGCGCTACTTTTCTACTCAAGCAATGGAAAGTCTCGTTACCTCAATTCGTGAACATGGCATCCTACAACCACTGCTTGTTAGACCGTTAGAATCAGGTAATTATGAACTTATAGCTGGGGAAAGGCGCTACCGAGCTGCTCAAACTCTTGGGATAGAAAAAATTCCCGTTATTATCCGTGAGCTAAATGACCAAGATGCTTTTCAAATCTCACTTCTGGAAAATTTGCAGAGGGAAGATTTAAATCCAATTGAGGAAACTGAGGCTATCTTGCAACTACTGTCTATGCGTTTAGAATGTTCTCAAAAAGAGGTTATCTCTCTGCTTAATCATATAGCTAACCTCCAAAAGCAAAAAACAGAAATTACGGACAACGTTGTTCGTAGCCAATGTGAGATGCTAGACCATATATTTACATTAATTGGACGGCTTACTCCAGATAGCTTTCGTAGTCATCGTCTACCTTTACTCAACTTACCTAAAGATGTTCTGGACAGTTTGCGTCGAGGAGAACTCGAATATACTAAAGCCCGTGTTCTTGCACAAATTAAAGACGAAGAGCAGCGACGTGAACTATTAGTAAAAACTATTGAAGAAAACCTTTCAGTTAGAGATATTAAAAGTTGCATCAAAGTAATTAGAGATCCGGATTCTTCTGAGCCTTCTCTCCTACATAATCGGATGAAGCAAGCCTATCAGCGGATTAAGCAAACTAAGGTTTGGGAAGATCCTAAAAAAGCCAAAGCTTTAGAAAAGTTGTTGGGGCAGATTGAAGCATTATTAGAGTGAGAATTATTGTTAGGTTCATTGATTTAAATAGGAAAATCAATTTTATATTATTTAAGCAAAACCACATTAAACACTATCTAAATTGCAAGCACCCCCCCCACATGGGACTCCACCATCCTTTTTGCGTCTTTTTGCGTACTGAGGTAAGCCACATCTTTATGTTTTTTGTCCTTCCAGGATTCTTTAGCAGAACACCGCAGCATCATCTTTTGTTGCTCATCCTTTCTATATCTGTACTCCTCTAAAGGTTGTTTGCATACTGGGCAGGGATATGAACTGAGTTTGGCAGGAGATTTTGGATAATTTTCACTTTTAGCTACCTGAGTCTGAGGTACTGACCAAGACTTGGTGTGCTCGCTTCAAAACAGGACAACATTCTCACAGCCACTAGTGCACTTAAGGAAGTATTTCTTCTTGACCTTACTACTATTGATTTTGGCGAGAAAATTTTGACACACAGGACATTTTGTTCTAGAAAATTCGTACTTCTTGCGTTCAACAGCAGCGGTACTAACAGATGCGCCTGTAACTAAAGTTTTAGCTTTAGAAAGTGCCGGAACAAAGTAATCCTGATTCCAAGCAGTAAGATATTGCTGCCAAGAGTGTTTACCTTCCGCTATCGCATCAAGAGCATCCTCCATTTTCGCGGTAAATTCTGCTTGGAGCAAATCAGGTAATGCCTTCTGTAAAAAAGCATCAACCTCCAACCCCAAAGCGGATGGTTGTAGACTGTCTTTGGTTAACTGTAGATAATCGCGCTTTTTGAGGGTAGCAACTGTGGGAGCATAAGTACTGAGGCGACCAATCCCTTTGCGCTCCATCAGCTGTACTAGTTTGGGTTCGCTGTAACGTGGCGGTGGTTAGGTTTGTTTTTTCTCATACGCTGCATTATCCAAAGTTAGCGATTGCCCTTGTTGTAGAGCAGGTAAAACAGAATCTTTGCTGAGATTATTCCAGTACCGCACATAACCATAAAACTCAATCATTTGCCCTAAGACCTGCCACAAGAGATTGCCCGAAGATGTGATTACTTGAGTCTTGCGTAATTGAGCAGATTTACATTGGGAAGCGATCGCGCGTTTCCAAATCATGGCGTACAAGTTAAACTCATCAGGTGGCAATTGTTGGCGTAAGTTCTAGCTTGGTCGAAATACATCTGTAGGGCGGATAGCCTCATGAGCTTCCTGCGCCATTTTGCTGCTACGGTGTTTGGCTAGCTGCTGCGGCACATTAGCTGGATATTTTTGCTGCACCACCGACGCGCACTCTCACAAAACTCAGCATTTGGGAATGGCAGATGTGTTTTGTATACCTTATATTAGTTTGTTTGTGACAGCAGGTAATTCTATTTTAGTATTTATGTACTATAGCAATAGCTCTTTAATACTTATACTTCTTTTACTTCTTTAAAGATTTTGCCGTAACTACAGCACAAGGCATTTTTGCACAAAGCAATGTCTACTTCTCCAACTCCTGCTCAAGCACAAGTAAACGCCACGCCGCACTACGAAACCATCACTGGCGTAGTCGAACGCCTGACCTTCCACTCAGAGGAATCCGGCTATACAGTCGCACGTCTAATACGCCCCCGCACTACCGACCTCACCACAATCGTCGGTAGTTTCGCAAATATTCAGCCAGGGCAAACATTACAACTGACAGGTTTCTGGCGTGACCATCCGCAATATGGGCCACAATTTCAAGTCACGAATTACAAAGAAACCAAACCAGCAACCCTGACCGGAATTGAGAAATATTTGGGTAGTGGGCTAATTAAAGGAGTTGGCCCGGTCACAGCCAAACGCATAGTTGCACACTTTGGTTTAGAAACGCTCGACATTATTGAAAACCAAATTGACAGACTCATCGAAGTTCAGGGTATTGCCAAAAAGCGGATCAAGCTAATTAAGAATGCTTGGTCAACTCAGAAAGCCATTAAAGAAGTGATGGTATTTCTACAAAGCCACGGGGTGTCAACAACTTATGCGGTCAAAATTTACAAACAATACCAAGACAAAGCAATTGCCACAGTCACCGAGAATCCATATCAGCTTGCAACTGACATCTACGGAATAGGGTTTCTCACCGCTGACAAGATTGCGCGAAACTTGGGGGTAGCTCCCGACAGCGAATTTAGATACTGTGCTGGAATCATCCACGCATTGAGTGAAGCTGCCGAAGATGGACACTGCTACCTGCCACAAAAAGAACTAATTGAGAAAGTCATCAAATTGCTGACAACTGATACTCACCAACCAACAGAGGAAGCAACCGCTGACATCATCAGAGATATGGCATTAAGGGAGGACTTGGTTAGAGAGAGTATTCGGGACAGCTTTGGAGAGAAAATATTGCTGTGCTACAAACCAACGTTCTTTCATACGGAACAAAATCTAGCACAATTAATCACTCGACGGTTACACCAGCCGATTGTGCAAGATATGCCCCGTGTTCGTGCTTGGTTGGAGCGTTTTACCACGAGTCGCAATATTGAGTTATCGCAACAACAGCAGCAAGCGGTGGAAATGGCAGCTTATTCACCAGTTATGGTTCTGACTGGTGGGCCTGGAGTTGGCAAAACTTTTACCACGCACACCATAGTCAGCTTGTGGAAAGCAATGGGCAAAACAATCGCTCTGGCTGCACCAACAGGCAGGGCAGCACAAAGGCTAAGTGAGATGACCGGACTTGAGGCAAAGACCATACATCGCTTGTTGGAATTTGACCCCAAGAAAATGGGTTTTAAATGTGGTAGCGATAACCCTTTGCCACACACCGCAATTATCGTTGATGAAGCTTCAATGCTGGATTTATTCTTGGCACACTCTTTGGTGAAAGCAGTAGCAGAAGGCGCTCAATTACTGTTGGTGGGTGATATTGATCAGCTTCCCTCAGTTGGCCCAGGAAAAGTCTTGGCTGACTTGATAAATTCCCTTCAAGTACCAGTGGTTCGGCTAACGCAAGTATTTCGCCAAGCCCAGCAGAGCGCAATTATCACTGCCGCGCACCAAATTAACCAAGGGGAGTACCCTCTGATGGAACCAATTAGTGATAATCCTGTGTCAGATTGCCTGTGGCATGGTGGAGGTTATCAGCCAGAGCATGGAGTACAAGCAATTTGTGAGTTGGTGAGCGAGTTTCTCCCTCGGCTGGGTTTCAATCCGGCATCAGATGTGCAGGTACTTTGTCCGATGTTGCGGGGGTTGGTAGGAACTCGTAACCTGAATATGGTGTTGCAGGGGCTGCTCAATCCACCTGCACCGGACAAAGTGGAGATTAATCGGGGCGGGATGACATTGCGAGTTGGAGATCGCGTCATTCAACAAACTAATGATTACAACCGCGAAGTATTTAACGGTGACTTGGGAAGCATCCTGAGTATCGATACCGAAGAACAAGAGGTTACAGTTGACTATGCTGGGCGACCTGTAGTTTATGATTATGCTGACTTAAATGAAATTACTCTGGCGTTCGCTGTCTCAGTACATAAAAGCCAAGGCTCAGAGTATCCCGTGGTGATATTTCCATTGTATATGCAACATTTTATGATGTTGTCGCGTAACTTGTTTTATACAGGGTTAACCCGTGCTAGAAAATTGGCGATCGTGATTGGTTCTAAGAAAGCAATATCATTGGCTGTGCGGACTACAAACGATCAGCAGCGTTACACAAGGTTGTGGCAGAGGTTGTTGCAGCCGATGTGAGGATTACAAAGTTAATTTTATTGGGTGCTAAATTGACCGAAAGTTTTGCTAAAAGTCAATTAATAAAATTACTACTATTGCTTGCTCCTGCTAAAAATTCTTGTAGTGTTCGTAAAGTCCGCTCTGTTGAATCAATAAATACTAATTGGATACGAGCTTCAACGGCAACTAGTGGATTACCTTCTTGAAAAATTTCAATTGATTGCCAAAAGTTTGCTTGATAAAGAGATGTTTTATTTGCTGCTTCTAACTTGGTGTTAATTATCACGTCTTCTAGAATAATTACCTTACGATAATTAACTTCAATCCGAGCAACAACTGGAACAATTTTCTGTTTAATTTGTAGGTTGTGATGCTTCAGCCAATCCCAACGCCCTGTTTCTAAATACTCCAAAACGGTAGCATTATTAACATGACCTAGACTATCGAGATCATTTGGACGTACCTGTAGTCTTAAAGAAACAAGTTCAAAACTCATTATTCAAAAGCTGCTCAATGAATGATTTATTAGACTAGTTAAAATACTAGTTGACAATATATTCAAATTAATTTTTGATAAAAAAAATACAAATGAGAAAAAATGAGCATAGCTTCTTTACTGATTAGACTTTTCAGGTCTGTTGTAGCATTCACTTGATGATGGTTTTGTTACAGGTGCGGTAGGAAACTTTGAAATTGATGGAGAAATTTCACTTAAGTATTACTGATTAATGTGTTTGAGATAAGAGTAAAGAATTTCACACTCGCTTTTATAAGAGATAATAAAGCATTGTTGTCCTACTGCATTATGATACAGAACAACGACAACCCGTTCCTTTGGGCAAACTCCTAAACAACTTGTACCAACAACTCGATATTTTCCCCACAATCCATCTAATTTGAGACGAGACTTCAGCCATTTCTGTAGCTCTTCGGAAGCTGTTGTACCTGAACTAACTCGGTGATAACTGCCAGAAAATTGCTCGACTGTACACTGTGAACATACTAGTATCAAACCATTCTGCCACTGGGGAGCGAAAGTGGGAATTGAAGGAATGGAGGTAGGAGTTTTTAACGGGCGATTCCTGGAAGGAACACTAGGTTGCTCATCATCTGAGAACTGCTGAAAAATTTGCTTGATTAGTTTTAAAATCCGTTTAAGCAGTTTCTTCATGGACGAATGGCTTTGCTATTTCTCTCATAGCATTACCTAAATTAACTGTTGAGTTTGTTCTAATAGATCAGTATTACATAAAGTTTTTTGAAATCTGTGTTGAGAGATGCGCGAGCTACTGTAAATGTGCAGATTAATGAAGATAGCTCATTAGCAAATCCCGCACACACCACCCCGGCGTAACTGCTTGAGCCACAACCTAAATTTGGCATCGCAACTGTGGGCATCGTCTACGATAAGAAATGCCGTGTTTGACTCTAAGAAATTGGCGATCGCCCTTTTGAGCGCACGTTCATTAAATGCTGTCACTGTAATGCGAAAGAAGTTAAACTTTGAACGTGCAAAATTGAGGACATCTGCAATCATAGCCGCTCAACAGGAATGTAGCTTAGGAAATACCAATGAACTTAACCATTCAACAGATTGTGCCGGAGGACGTTGCATTAATGGAAGCTTTATTAGCGACCTTTGGTGAGGCGTTCGATGAGATGGAGACCTATGGGAATCCGCCTAGCGCAGACTACCTGCGGCAACTGCTCGATAGTGACTACTTCATTGCGATCGCCGCATTGAAAGAAGGTGAGGTCGTTGGCGGTCTCACTGCCTACGAGCTTAAAAAGTTCGAGCAGGAGCGCAGCGAGATTTACATCTACGATCTAGCTGTTGCCGCCGCACACCGACGGGAGGGGATCGCAACGGCATTAATTCAGAAGCTGAAGGAAGTAGCAGCAGCATGTGGAGCTTATGTCATTTTCGTCCAGGCGGATATTGGTGACGAGCCAGCCATTAAACTTTATACAAAGCTGGGCGCTCGCGAAGACGTGTTGCATTTTGACATAGCAGTTAAGCTAATCGGCACTTAAGTTGCATAATAAGAAAATGAAGACGTTTCAAAGCAGCGATGCCGCCCCCAGCCAAAAACTTTTTAACGCCAGAACAAGTTAGTTCCTTACAGGAAGCTCTAAAAGAGAGCGAGCAACCCCACGTCAGAGAGAGAATTCTAATTATTCTGCTTCAGAACGATGGGAAACCGCAACATGAAATTGCTAAATTTTTAGGCTGTTCGCACAGAACAGTGGCATATTGGTGTATGCACGGCGATCCAGACAATCTAGAAACTTTACATAATAAAAGAGAGTACAAACATTACCGAAAAGCTACAACTGAATATATTGAACTATTATTAAAAACTGTTGACCAAGACCCATCAGAGTTAGGTTACGAATTTGGGAAATGGACAGCAGAAAGATTAGCTACATATTTAACCGAAAAGACAGGCATTGATTTAAGTAGTTCTCAGGTAAGGAGGATATTAAAGAGAAAAAAGTATAGTTATATTTGGGCTAAATATGACCTAGAAGATAAACAAGACCCAATCAAAAGAGGCAAGTTTAAGGAGAAACTTACTCAATATTTAAAAATCGCACGAGAACAGCCGGAGCGTTTACAGGTATGGTTTTGGGATGAGAGCGGGTTCAGTTTACGTGTGATTCGGCGTAAGGGTTGGGGTAAAAAAGGAAAACGTAAGAATGTTCCAGGACAACGACGCTGTGGTCGTGTTAATGTCATGGGAGCAATTAGAGAATTAGATAGAAAACGAGTATGCTTTTTCGTGAAAAAGGGTAATGCAGATATTTTTTATGAGCAATTAAAACAATTAAACGAATTAATTAAACAAGAGTGGATAAGTAAAGGAAACCATCCGGAAGATTTCTCCAAGTATGGCCCTAAGATTATTTTAATTTTAGACAATGCTAGTTTTCATAAGCGCAAAGATGTTCTAGCTAAAATATCTGAAGAGTTTCCGAATTTTATATTAGAGTTTTTGCCGCCTTACAGTCCTGACTACAACATTATTGAATTAGTTTGGCATTCATGTAAAGAATTTATGGCTCATCGTTTATTTAAATCAGTAGACGAATTGAAATCTTTACTAGATAAGTTATTAAATCAAGGTGAGTTAGTCATTAAGTGGCATCGGAAAATCAAAAACAAGGGCAATATAAACTATGTTGCAGCTTAAATGCTGATTAGCTTACTAGTGTGAAAAAAGAGAGCAGGGGGAGCAGGGGTGGTGAGGGGAGCAGGGGGGGTAAACCTCTGCGTAAACACAGAGGCTTCAAGCAAGGATGTATTGTTTTTTCGCGCTGACGCGTCTCAAAACAAATGTTTTTTTGTTTCTTCCTTTTAAAAAAGGAGGCTTCTGACCACTAGGTGAAGGTATTCTCCCCCAGCCTCCTCAGCCTCTCCAGCTTCCCCAGCCCTCCTTTCCGGTGATGCAATACAAGAAAACGATTGCGGCATGAACTTTCTTCCTTGTACCAAAAACCTCCTCAAACCTACGGGTGCATATACTCACTGCTAAAGAAATAAAATGCGATCGCTGTTGATGAACAGCGATCGCGCTATCTAATTCCTCACCACAGGAATTTAATTCCCACGATTGTATTTGCAATTAACTGAAAATGGTGCGGTGACAATTCCGTGATTGCAGAACCTCTTATACAGACGATTGTTTAAAACCTCCATGCGATTCTTATCGTTTAGATAGATAATCAGATGGAGGAAAATCGATTCAAACAACACATTATCCCATACCTGAATCCTGGCGTGTAAAATAAAAATTCCTTAACTAAGATATTCGGCTCCTGTTACAGCCGCCAGCCTGAACGGTGGAGTATCAATCTGACTTGCTAAATTTCTCTCGAAGAGATTTGTTAATTAAGCGTTTGTTACTCCCTTCAACATGCACAGCAAATCCTTTTTCCCAAAAAATCCGGTGTAGTTCGGCAGGCTTCCATCCTTCAATTGCAGCTAATTCATCAGCTTCAGCCAGTAATGCGGTTGGCACATTGATCTCAATACGTGTCATTTTAGGTGCGTTAGTTTCTGGCATTGTTTGAATAGTCATAAATTTACCCTTAATTATCGGGTTTCTTGTGGGCTTATTGACCACTATTTCCTAGAATTTCGTTTATGATAAAGTTGTTTCTAAGCGGCTAACAAGGGGTTAAGAAGCAAATGCATCCATTAGAACTACGTAAAAAATGGAATTTGACTAACTATCAACTAGCCACTGCCCTCGGTAAAACTGAGCAAACCGTTAAACAATATGCTGCTCGTCCTGGCACAAAAGCTTACCGCAAACCTCCTTTGTGCGTACTGATTCTGTGTTTGGAATTGGACTCGAAATGGCAGCAACAAGGATATCCCAGCCTAGTTTTTGTTGCTGCATAGTATACAAATTCATATACTTTTTCGACTAGACCGCTCTTGAGAGGCGGTTTTTAATTGAGATAGTTCTGGTAGATTTCCGGAAGTCAACCGGAAGTCAACCGGAATTCAACCGGAAGCCAACCGGAAATCAAAAGGAAATCAAAAGGAGGAAAAGCTTGATACTAAAGGGTTCATGTCTAGTCGAAGAAATTTTCACACGAGAACAGGCAGCAAAGAAAATGGAACCGCCAGTTACAGAAAGACAACTCAGAAACTATCTCGATTTAGCCTCTTTATATCTGCCCTGTTTCGCACAGTTTAGAGATCAAGAAAATGGCGGATTGAATCGCAATATTAAACTCACGAATTGGCATCTACCAGTTCTGCAAAAAATCCGAATTGGTGTTTTAGCTAAAGGTTCAACTCAAACCGCAATTGAGTTAAAGCAAAATCCTTCAAAATTTACAGGAGTTAGCGATGACGATTAAAGAATACGCAGAATCTATTGGTATGAAGCCCGGTAAGTTAGTTGACGAGTTTCGCAAAAATTTTCCCGGACAGGCTTGGACGGTAAATTCACTCATGCCTGAAGAATTTTTGAAACCTAACACAAACCACAACCCTCAGCAAACACCAGTAGCGGGAATGGAAGAAGCCGCGATTACCAAGGCTTCTGAAGCAATTCAACAAGCTTCATACAAACTGACCGCAGCAGATAAACAGACTATTTCAGGTGCTATAGCTGTTCAGAACGAGCAATCTAAAATTTTGGGTGCATCAACTGGGGTAACTGGAGCATTGTTGTTCATGGAATCTTTGATTGCAGCCAAGGGAACTGTGCTAGATGCCTTCGCAGAACAATCGATGCTTGAAGTTGATAACCAAATAGCAGAGATTGATCAAAGTTTAATTAACCTAGCTGAAGAAGCCTCAACAAGATTGGGGGAGTCGATCCGAAAAAAGGAACAACTCAAAGTACGACTCAATTCGTTACGAGAGAGAGTCAGTTCAATGGGGACACAGATCCAATTTTAGAAGCTTATAAAACAGTGGCGGCATTATTACAAATCCAAAATGAAACTGTTGCCACTGTTACCGAAATCCGATTACTTCAAGAACTATTAGCTCATCAAAGGAAAAATCAAGTTATGGATATTCTGAGTACGGGATTGTTTGCTACTTCAGTCGTTGGCGCTTTAGGTGGCAGTGTATATCTCGTTGGTAGCGTTGTCGCTACTGGATTAATTGGCAGTGGGATGTTCATACCGTTGGGATTACTTGTTGGTGCAGGATTGACTTTTCTGGGACGGGCATCAAAGTAAGAGTGATGAGCGAGAGTGTTTCATCCAACTGTTTCACGAAACTGTTTCATGAAACGTTTCAACGGTTTCATCAATGTTTCAGGGCGTGGAACACCATGAAACAGCATTCCCCCGCGTGAAACATGAAACGTGAAACGCCAGCTAATTCCTTGTTTGAAAGCCGTTATGAAGATAGTGTTTCATAAAACTGTTTCACAGCACTGTTTCATGAAACGTTTCAACGGTTTCATCAGTGTTTCAGCCTCGTGAAACAGCATTCCCCCAGCGTGAAACATGAAACACCAGTCAGTTCCTTGCTCGAAAGCCGTTATGAAGGGTAGTGTTTCATCCAACTGTTTCACAGCACTGTTTCATGAAACTGTTTCAACGGTTTCATCAGTGTTTCAGGGTCGTGAAACATGAAACGCCTCATTAAAGATATGTCTAAGAACGCGCTATAGCACAGCAATCTCATGTATAAGAAACAACTGTACTTAGCTTTGGCTGGTGTTGGCATTTGCATATTGCCCGTAATCATCCCCTTAGTACCCAAGTTGGGGGCTTATGCAGAGCTTCAACGGCTAAAAGCCTCAGAAGAACTAGAACGTTCGCGCATAGAAGAACGGGCAAAAACCAGTGATGCCTTATATGAGGCAGGAGTGATGCCCACAAGTCGCAAGTTGAGAATTACTAATTACATTGACAACACTAAACGCAATCCCAGACCAGACACAACCTTTTATCAAGATGATGAGATTATTGATGTTTTTGACGCAACGGGTAGGTGTATTGGGCGGATTGAAGAAGGAATTTGGAAGTGGAAGCACAAAGCTAAAGGGATTTGTAAAAGCATTCAAAATATCAAACAAAGTAGGAGTCAGTAATGGGTAATGGTGCAGAAAGTAACAGCACTAGCAACAGCAATAGTAAACCCAAAGATAAGAAGCGATCGCTTGGTGAAATCATCGATTTTTGTGCCAAGGCTGTTGTGATGATTGTCGGCTTACCCATTCGGGCTGCCGCTGCGATTGTTAATCAGTTTGTTGCTAACGGTGGTGCAGGTCGTGCCTTGGTAGGCGGGATTTTATTTATCGGCGGTTCCATGATTAGTGCTGATTCAACTTGGCAATTAATCTTTACTGGGCCACCTGTATGCCCGTGGTTTGAGCCGACTTGGAATTGGCTAAATGTACCGTTTGCACTGTTCAACCCGTTTTTTTACCTGGCATTCATGATTTCTGTGGGTGTGCAAGTAATCGAAGCCCACGCCCTACGCGGTAAGAACCCAGATTCAGCTAGGCGGGAACTTCAAGACCACATGGTTTATGAGCTTGAAACCAAGCCTAGTGGCAAGATTGACTTGGTGGGCCAACTCTGGGCGGACTACAAGACCGCAGGTATACGCGATCGCTCTAGCACGGGGCTAGTTGTGATTGCGGTTTGGGCGTTCGATATTGTCACCACCTTTGCGGCTCGTAACCCATTTGAATTTACAGCCCCATTCATGATTTTGGGTTGTATCTTGTTTAACATCGGCACAATGATGGCTGGTGAAATTGGGTTTTCTATTTGGCGACTGACAAAGGATTAAAGTGAGCGCCGCTTAATAACTCTTGAGTGGAGCGGCACTCACTACTCAACAGGGCATTTCTTTTATGCAAAGTAACAATATCCCAAAAATTACAACTAAAGAAACTGAATATTTGCGCGAGCAATATCCTAATTTGTCTCACTTGGAAGCCGGAAATATTGCTCAATGGTTGCAAGAGAGAAAAGATGGATTATTTGAAATGGCACGGGCATCTGAGAATGAAGCAGACATGACTCGTGTACTTGGTTTATTGGCTTCTGGGATCGGAGCGGTTTGTTATGCGGTCAACCCACTGGCACTAGTTGGTGGTTTAATTGGTGGTGCTGCATGGCTATGGTTTGTTGTCGAACACTCGAACCGCACTAAAGAAATTGCCCCCTTGCCTTTTGTACGTGGCAACTTTATAGACGCTCTAGCTCTTTTGGGAGATTATGATGCTAGGAGCAATTATCAAGCGGATCATCTTGCCAATACTGTTAAATTCCTGGAGCGACACGAGGCACAAGAGTACACTTTTGTTTATGCTGAGTTTGAAAATATTGTCCAGTATTTAACCCAAGTTGAACCAGGAAAACGTTTTTACGCTTATCGCTGGATGTTTGGCTGGTTTAGCAAGCTTAAGGGTCGTCAGCTACCGACTTATGAAAGCATGGCTCTCCATTTACAGAATGTGACGATTGACAGTCGGGTGAATCGGTTGGAGGTAAATGCCATTGCACAGGCTCAAACCCATTTACTACCGACCGTAGATATCAAGCAGTTTCAATCACCACAGGTAGATATTAGCAAGATGAACCAAGCTGCTTCTGTTTCTAGACCGACAGAGTTACAGTCATCAGCTGATAGGCTTGCACCAGACACTATAATTAATCTCCCTCTAATTAATAGGGCAAACGCACTCATCGCGGCTTTAACGAAAAGTGGTTTTCAAGTAGAAGATATGATGAGTTCCCAAGTCATTGCGATCGCTGGTACTCAGCGAGGTGGCAAGGGAACCTTAGCAGCAATCTTGGCAACATTATCTACTGCACTTGACCCCGGATTAAACACCCAATACTTTACAGCCGGGGTGGACGTTTACCCCTTTGCCTGCAACTTGACCTCTGCCCTTAAGTACCCGGATATTAATGCGGATGGGGCTGATCAACTCGTCGCTCGTGATTTATTGAAATTTCTTAAAGCCTTAGATGGAAGCGAACCTTACTCTCATAAAAACTTACTCCTAGTGATTGATGAAGCGATGCGGCTGCTGTCATTGTTGGAGGAGAGCGAGCGCACCTGGGCGATTCAATATTTACTTTCTCGCTTCGCCAAGTCTGGTGGTACATTAATTATCGTGTTGCATGGCTCTAACCTGACAAGCGTGGTCGGTAAAGCTACGGCTGGGCTGGCAGATACCTTTAAACAATCGGTTAACTTTATTGGTTGTGTAGCTGTTGCGGTTAGCGCTGGTGGTCTACGCAAAATAAATGTTGCTAGTGGAGAATATTTCAAAGCCAACCCTAATAACTTTGGAGAACCTGTTAGTGGTGGCAATCTGGGCATAATTCCCGAATGGCTAAAGACCCATTTGCACCCAGGCAATGGGCAACCAGATCCAGCCAGAACATTACTTCAGTTCTTCCCAGAATTAGTTCAACAGCATGAAAAGGCAGTCATACCCAGAGGGGAGAAGATTGCCCCATCAGATGCAGTTAAACATCTGGAGTCCATTTTTTCAAAGCCTTATCAAGAAGTGGAATTTCTGGAAGTAGAATCCATTAGTATTTCTGAGGCTGATAAAGATAAGATTGTAGCAATCGTTGCAGCTACTGCTAGTCCTCCAACTTCTTTTGCTGCTATCAGAAACAGCCGCAAGTGGGGCGAAGAGAAAAAGAGTGTTCTTTACTTGAGAAATGCCCTATCACAATTGATTGACACTAACCGATTGTGCGGAAATGAAAAAGATGGTTTTAGCGTTATTAACGTTAACCAGTAAATCACACTGAAGGTTGAGTTCCAGTTGAGTTCCAGTCAAGTTCCAGTCGAGTTCCGGTATTCTTACATCTTCAAGTACGGATGATCAATAGAGTCTTTTTATCTCTCCACGAGATTGCTCCTGATCTAGGACTCATGTGTGTGATACTTAAAATTGTAAAAAATTGACCCGATCTCTAGTATGCTCTTCTCGAAAAGCCACTACTCAGATAAGCGTTAGGCATTGTCATTGCCACTATTAAGCTATTGTGCCTACAAGTTGCACAATTTAAATTTTAGAGAAAAACTTAAAACTCTCTCCTCTGCTCCTCTGCTCCCCTGCTCCCCTCGCCAAGCGATTCAAAGCGTATTGTTTGGCTCAACAAATAATTTTTAAACCGAACCGTGGTTCTCAGCTCTGGTGAGGAGTCAATTTGCCTACCAGTGATTGCCTTATGCAAAGCAAGTAACAGTTTAGTTGCTTGCTTTGTCAGATGCAATGAACTAAAATATTCTGAGATTTCACAAGTTTCCAATTTTAGCCAAGGTGGACAACAGGTGGTGTCTACTTTATTTCCTCTTACTCTACGGCTCACGTTATATTTTCTGGGAGTGGCTTGATTGTAAAGTTGCTCCTGTTTTTTGAGTATTTATACAGATTTCACTGGTATAATCAGCCATTGCAAGGAGTGACAGTGCCAATGAATACAGTGGTATTTTCCCATTCTCTGTTACACCATCATTGACACCAACTCGTCTGGGAGCAGCTTTATTTTCAGGTTGCTCCTGTTTTTTAGCTGATGTCAAAGGTACTATGAATCGCTCAAAAATACCTCAGCTTTCAACCTGAGATGAGCATACGATTACCGTTAGCACTGTGTACTCGCACGATCGCCTAAATCCTCACCGAAGCTTGAATAAAATTATTTCAGTATTTTGGCGGTATCGATTAATATTAGTTGTGAAACGCTAAACAGCTTGATTGAGACGGTGGGCGCTATGTCCACCATCTTTTTTGAGTTATTGAACTAACGACAAATGAGAAGTTCTGAGCAAAAGTATACTTTGGGCAGAGAATAAAACTCGAAGTGCAGTTATTGAGGTCAAATCACTGTTGTTTATTAAGTTTATTTCGCGCTTAAACCTGTTTTTTGGCACGCCTACTGCCGCTATTATTACCAAAAAACCCAGTCATGATGACTGGGCTTTTGATAGGGTATATTTCCCCGATACTTAGTTATAAAAGTTCTCTATAAGTTGTATTCTGCTTCAAATCGCTACAATTATATAAGTAGCTACAGAAAACAACTAACTGCATTTCGCTATATCCTACTGAGCGTACAACTAAATTGATATAAGAAAATACACTGAAATTTTCAAGAAAACTACCTGCGACCTATACAATTCTACAGTTTTACTTAAGTATATGCTGCTGTCAGCTTAGGTAACATTAGGATTTAGCTAAAAATGTGAAATTAATACATTTAAAACTTTCAATTTCACCGAAAAATTTATTTGTCTGATTTGGTTACATTTAAAGTTAATTCTTTTCCCAAAAACTTAGGTTTTACGGCTGCTTCACAACAAGAATAAACCTCTAATTTTCTGTAAAAAAGATTCTACCAACTTGGTTTTTATTGATGAAACTTATATTTAGCAGTATTTTGTCACATCTTCGCCGCATTCATCTGCTAAATACATCAAACACTTAAAACGAAGACTAACGATTTGTTCATAAAGGGGGTTTAACTTGCACAAGGGCGGGATGTGAAAAAGCGTCCGTCCTAAAATTGATACAGTGCGTTCAAATGGACACTGAGAAGGAATAACTCTACACAAGAGTCTGGCAAGTTTATTATCATGTATTTCTATAGACTCAAGCTGATACCGGATTTGGTTTAATAAGCTGTTATTCAATTGAGCTTGATTTGATAAATTCATAAATTCACTCTCCTTAAATCAATCTCTACTCCTTTAAGAGTATATCTAAAGATAGAGAAAAACATCGTAGAATTACGAAACTATTTTTTTGTTTTTTAAAATTCAATTGAAAATCCAGTAAATTTGCTGAGAAAGTACAACAAGTCAACTAGTTTTGACTAAGAAATTTTCAGAGTCACAGCCAGTAATATGCGGAATGCAATTACAGTCTTTGACATTCTTGTTGAGTACGCTTGAGCAGAAAAGATAGCTTTTTTTAGTTTTTCACCTCAAATGTTTGATGATGACTAGGGATGAATTCAGCTTTGCTATCGGTCGCTTTCTAGTAGTAAACACAGCTTTTTGAAATGCTCTATTGACCGAAGCGCACGGCAGGAATTGGAGTTGAAGCTAATTTGAAAATGGCAATTGCCTTTTAATAAAGAGAACTGGGATTTATAGGGGCAAGTGTTTAGTTAGAAAAGATTAATTCGTCTTATTTCTAGCCAGTTGCCTTCACCCGGCCTTGCGTGCCGTATCTATCATGTAGCGTCTCGACTACAGCACTCTCGTAACTGGCCCACACCGGAACAACACAAGCTCATCGTTTGACCGTCCCCGCCGTACCAGTTCTTGCTTGTCCCATTGTTTTGTTTTTCCATTAAAACTGCAACCGCACTCTATCGGATGCCAAATTGCCAAAATCCTCAGGGGATTATCTCGTTCCCAGATTCAGGCTCCAGAACTAGGGTTGAGTTTGTGCATTGGCTTGACCCTATTAATTGTTAAGGATTTTAGACAATTATTATCATCTGAGTGCTGTGTTAACCGTTGCATTGCTTGTGATTGCTCTTGCAAGGATCTACGGCTATTAGTTAGGCTTCATTCTTGATTTTAACAGGTTTAAAATCAGCGTACTTGAGGTCAAATACTTGCTTGATTTGCTTGTCTAGCTTGTACTTTTCGAGAAGTTGACACACGTTTTCGTCCGTTTTAACCGACTCAAACGTGTGCCAAAAACTTACTTATGGCTGATGTACTCATCACTTAAGAGCGAGGATTGCTAAAAGTAAAAATTGGTTACTATGTCTTTCGAGTGTACTTTTGTGGCTGTCTAAATCAGGTAACCAAGCCAATAATATCAATCTAATAACAAGCTAGAATCACATGAACATAACTCCTTCTCGTGCCTTAGTACACTGCGATCGCTTGTTTGAAGTGCAGGCGATTGCTTCTTAAAAATCATCCTTGCGAATTCCCAAAAACTCAACACAGGTGGCTGACTCTGACCCGAATGGCACGCTTGAAAAGTTGAAAGCTTGTGTTGGCTCTTTGTTGGGGGTAGGGTGTAGCGGAAAATTAAGAAAACCAAATATCAAATACGAACATAAATAATTTTCTTTGCTACGCAACGCTGGCGCGAACGTCACTACACCCACTCAGCCACACCCCATACCCAAAAGCCCTACAGATAATGGATTTGCCGTTAACTTAGTGCCATTCGGCACTTAGACCTTGTGTGATTTCCTTTGTATTAAAAGCAAGTACTACAAATCTAAAGCAAGGAAGTTTTAGCTGCGGGTGAGGTTAAACAGTTCTTTGGGAGAAGCAAATAAATCAATAGTGACGAAGTAAATTTGGCCTTGAGGATTTAGTAAGAATCGCCAAGCAATGTTCATCCCGTCCAGACGGTGGCTCTCAGAGTATGCAGGATAACCAGAATTTTGAACAGCATCAGAAGCAATAAATCAGGACTTATTATCTCTTATGTCAGGATTTGTTAATTTATTCAGGGTGATTGAGCTATTTACCCCCAATTTTGTAAATATAGATACAGAAGTTATTTATTTTACTCTTTCTGGTCTAGTTGGAGAGAGCAATGCTTGCAAGTTTTAATAGATTACAGACAGAGAAGGTCTATGTCCCATCAAACAGTTTCGGTTAATTCGACCGCCCCGACTCTGGCAAACCAGCTCACTTCAGGTTGGAACCCCGTCTGCCACATCACGTATAACCGAGATACCTGGGTAAAGTTGCTCCAACCACCCAATGATTATGCCTTTGAGGAAGCCAAGTTGCTCTGCCAGGAATCCCCAGTGACCTGGGTTGCCTGGGTGCCAGATTATGGTGAAGTGGTACTTGATCGCAGTGATTTCTATTGCTAATCAAAAGCACGGTTGATATACCCACCAGCTATTTCGCTAATGTTTTATTTGCCAAGTTAACAATGCAAGGTCAAGGTCTGGCTGGTATGGGCAAGTAAGTAATTCAGGTATTAAACAGGTTGAGTGTGATGAACGTCGATTCGGCTATTGATTGGGATGAAATATTTGAGTATCTGCCGGGGACAGTGGTAGAACTCAAAAATAATCCTGGGGTTTTGCATCAGATTGATTACTATGAAACCACGATGATTCCTCCAATCTGGTTGGTGAATGATCCGCGTCCGCGTTACCCTCACGAGTTGCAAATTATCTCTCGTCGTGACATCCAGGTTTGTGACATAGGGTCGCAGGTTGTTACATTCTCAGCAAGTGCTGCCTCTGGTATTTAGCGTGAATTAGCCACCAAAAATTGAACTTGAATTTTGAGAATTGAGTGCAGCTTGGCTAATAACCTCTAACAAGAACAAACCTACATCCTTGAGCAGTGGTTCATTTTGCTGAGGACAAGCAGTTGAATGTAAGCATCTTGGACAACCCATGTCACAACCACATTCACTAGCTAAAGCATAAGCTGCGGCTGCAAACTTGGGAAAATCTGTGAAAATGGCTTCTGCTGCACCATTACCCCCATCACAAGTATCGAAGAAGTAACCGATATTCCTAGTTTCCTTCTGCACAATTACTTCATCTACATCGAGGCTTGAAGATAAAACTACTAATGGTACAGCCTTGATTATTTGGTGTTGAACACTATGCAATGCAGTTACATCACCACCACTACTCCACAATGGTTGATAATGTTCGGGTATTTCATTACCATTAACAGACATAATTTGTTGTTTACAATTGTTGACCTGAGCTTGCAACGCTTTTTGTAGTGGTTGATTTAATTCAACCATTACACATGGTGCTTGGTATTTGGTTATGTAAGGTTGCTCGAATGATATTTCATTTTGCAGCTTTATCACCTCTGATGCACTCAAAGGATGTTTACATGATATACAGATTTTTCCCTCAAGTGGTTTTTTATAATTAGCACAACGTTGATTTTTACAAGTCATCCCATAAGTACGCTTCATCAAGCTATAACCGATGACAGAATTTGTAATTTCTCCCCAAACCAAAGTTAAACGTAAGCGACCATCTTCAATAGTAGTGGGAATAATTTTAGATTCTGCTAGTGCAGAAATTGGTTTTATATCTAAATCCGATTCAGCTTGAGTGAATAAATCTGTATCTTTACCCAGAAATGTTAGTAGTGCTTCTCCTTTTTCTTCGTTTAAGTTTTCACTGCGGTAGGCTACTAACTCACCACTTTCATCTTGAACCATGTAGATAGCTTGCGGAAATACTTCTCGATGAGCAAGCCCTAACGACATACTTTCTAGTATTTCGCCTGTATGCTTGTTAATTAAAGAAATCGAAGTTTGGGTGCTACTTCTGAGATTGACTTGTTTGTGGGGATAACCTCTTCCCCAGAGTTTTCTATTATTACTTAAATAAATTTTATTTTGTTGTATCAAAGAATCTGCAACTGCACCAGATGCTTTTCCAAAACGGATATTGAGTTCGCTTAACGCTACGCTACTTTCAATGCAACCACATTCTAAATGTTTTCCGAGAATTGTCGGGTAATCTGGGTTAAAAGTAGCAGATTCTACTTCTTTTGATAATAACTGCTGCGGGTGTCGAGCATAATAGACATCAATCGGATTCTGCCCCAAAGGTAAATAAATTACTAATCCATGCTGCTTACGCCCGGCTCTTCCTACTCGTTGCCAGAATGACATCAGGCTACCAGGAAATCCGCGAATCAAACAACAATCCAGTTCAGGTAAATCTATTCCTGCTTCTAAGCTTGAGGTGGCAATAATTACCTTTATTTGTCCTGCTTGCAGCTTTTGAATAATCTCCCGGCGGCGATCGCTCGTCAAGGAACTATAGAATACTGCTACTTTACTAGCAAGATGACCCAGCCCTAAACGTTGTGTTTCTCTTTGAAACAATCCCAACAAACCTTTGACGGCAGCACGGGAGTTACAAAACACAATACCACTCAGATTATGTTGCAACCAAGAAATGACAATTTTAGTGGCTTCGACATTAGCCGCATTACTAGGTGTGAGCGATAACAATGTGCGTCCTGCATTGGGCGCGCCACTATTTTTTATTAGATGTAATCTTTGTGGTTGCTCGGTTCTGCCACTAAAGCGCAATGCCATCTGTTGAGGATTTCCAATTGTGGCACTAGAACAGATAAATTGTAGCCCTTGAGAATTACCACCAACCGCGTCAACTGCTAACCTCAGCCTTCGCATGAGATTGGCAAAGTGTGCGCCAAAAGCACCTATATAAGTATGGCTTTCGTCAATTACTATCCAGCGTAACTGTTTAAGAAATTGTCGCCATCCTTCCCCATCCTCTCGACGGCGGACATTGTAAAGATAGTAATGCAATAAGTCTGGGCTGACCGCCAAAATATTAGGAGGGTTAGGGATAAAAAATCGCTGCCTTTGTTGTGCAGGTGTATCCCCAGTCATCAATGCTAGTTTGAGCCGATTGTTGGGTATTGCCTTAAAAAGCGATTGCAACTTTCGCATTTGGTCGAGAGCTAATGCCTTGAGTGGAAAAATGTACAGTGCTGTAGTCTGCGATCGCACCAGGCATGATTCAACAATAGCTAGGTTGTAACACAACGTCTTCCCACTTGCCGTTGGAGTAGTAATACTTAAATCGAAGCCAGCACGTAACTTTGACAGCGCTTCTAGCTGATGAGAATAAATGCTGCTGATACCGTTATTGTGTAATCCTAAACGCAAAGCAGGCGGTAAATCTTCGGGAATGGGGTGAACTATAGGTTCGTTGGTATTTGTGATATCTACCGTTGTAATGTTTGCTAACAGTTCTTGTGCTACTGACTGAAACGTTACTTGGGGAATTTGCCTTATCTGCTCAATAATTGCCGCGGCTGTGGTATTGGTTTCTTCCAAAAATGTTGTTGAGGAAACTAAGTTAGCATTGCTTGATTTAATTGAGCCATTAGAAATTGCCTGTTCCCAATCCCCAAATTGAGTTGGCTTAACTTCTTCAACAAACTTAACAATCAACCGCTTGCCTAATACTGCCATTACTTCTCCTACCCCGTACTCTGGCGAGTAAACGTGTTTACCTGCACTCAGCCATTCGGGAGGTTCTGAAACGCTTTGGTTGGCAGCCTTGATAATCGCCGCGTAATCAGTTGGTTTACTGTCAGTCACAAAATTAGATTTCTGCTGCTGGTATTACCCGTTAGTATAAACTGATTGAAATTAGCCTGATGTAGCGTTTTTCCTGGGATATTCAATTTGTTAGCGGCAGACTCTAATTTGGGGAATTACAACAAACCAGTCTTCTGTTATGTTGCCACTGACTTCATCCATTTTTAAATGACGGTATATACTTTTGACTGTAACTTCAGTTGACTGAAACTGGAACTGTCCAGGCTTGAATCCTTTGGAGGTTAGTTCAGCATTCGCTTTTCGTGACAAAGCCCCAATCAGTTGTCCTTGCACTGTATAAATATCCCAACCATTATTAAATTTATTAACTCGCAATTGCAGTGCAGTACCTTCCATCAGATGAGTAATGATATGCTGATTATTCTTTGTAAACTGATGCCCTAAATGAACATCTCCTGGGCTAAGGTCTAAATAAAACATCTGCCGTGGCAGAGATGTTGTAGTAACACTTAAAAATTTTGGGATTACTCCTGATTCGATTACAAATGAAATCTGTCGAGTAGAACAGAAAATTAACTCTTCCTTAGCACGAGTCATTGCCACATAAAATAATCGGCGTTCTGCTTCAATTTCATCCGCAGAAATTGTAAAATTATCTGCTAACTGAATAATTTTTCTAAACTCTAATCCCTTTGCACCGTGACAACTTGTAACTAGAACAGCTTCCTTATCTAGCACAACTTCTGGACTTTCATTGAATTCAAATAAAGTAGTAAGAACATCAGACGCACTAATGGGAAGGGCGAATTCTTCGGAGCCAAATCCTCGTTCTTGATCAATATCAACGGCAATCTTGAGCAAGAGTTTAACTGTAGGTTCTTGTAAGCTGCGTTTCCATTGAGTAAAAAGGTTAATAAACCAGGCTTGGACAGATTCTTCTGGTAAAAGGATTTGGTGGCTCTGAACCTTGAGTTCTTCAAGCAGTTTACAGGTTACTAAATTCCTAACAAGTTTAATTCCATCTGTTTTTAAAGAATAAGTTGGAATCTCTATTTCTTCTAAAAGTAATCGGACTGGAGCTAAGTTAGCCCATTGACGAGCAAGAACAGCAATTTCATTGTGTAGGATGCCTTTTTTTATCCATGATTGAATGCGTTGCTGTACCCAAACTACTTGGGAGTTAATATTATTAAAAATGTACCCCTCAACAGATAAACCTTGGTAGCCAGTACGGGATTTATCAATTTTTACCTGCTCTTGCGATGTAATTTTACAGCGGATTTGATTTCTACTAATTAATTGATTAGCAGCTTGAATGATTGACTCTGTGGAGCGGTAATTTTCTATAAGTAAGAGACGTTTTGCTTTGTACTCCTCCTCAAATTGAAGGATATATTTTGGATCAGTGCCTCTAAATTCATAAATATTTTGGTCATCATCTCCAATAACGCAAAGATTAATTTGCACAACCCTCATTTCATCTTCAGATTCATTTAAACCAGCAATTAGCTGAATTAATCGGTACTCTTTTTCGCTAACATCTTGATATTCATCAACAAAAATATATTCTAATTTTCCTAATAATTCAATTCTTCGTGCTTGAGCATCTTCATCTGCATCTTCAAATTCTTCACCTTTTTCAATTAGTTCGCAAGCTTCAATCAAAAGTTGCTCAAATTCTATTGCTTGAGTCTTACTATGTTCACCTACCGTGCGTCCTAAAAGTGCTAATGCTAAACCGTGGAATGTAAAAACACGGATTCGGGATGCTTGTTCGCCAATTAACTTTTGCAATCGCAGCCGTAACTCTCGAACTGCATTACGGTTATAAGCTAAAACAAGAATACGCTGTGCTTCAACTCGCTTAACCTTTACAAGATAAGCAATCCGGTGAACAATCGTTCTTGTTTTACCAGAGCCTGGGCCTGCTATTACTGCCATTGCTGGATCTGAAGCTAAAACGATTTCTTTTTGAGATGGGTTCAGTGGTTCTAAAATACGGTTGTAGTCTTCTGGAAGAATCGGCGTGGTAATATCTTGTGTCGATAAATAATACTTTGAAAGGAATTCTTCTTGAACTGTACCAAAGTAATCACTGACGAATTGCTGACGCTGTTCTTCTGACTTGAACTTCCCATACTGCACCATGTAGTGAGTACGGCGAGTTTGCTCTTCATAGTGCGATTGAACTTCAGGATAACGGCGTGTTACTGTGGGAATCCTTGCGTTCTTAATTACCCGAATTTTAAGCGACTGTTGAAATAAATTTAGCCCATCACTGAGTCTAATCACTTTTCTTTGATGCAGCCACAGGAGTATAACTTCTAACTCTTTATTATCCCAATCGAGTTGAGTTTTTTGGGTAACTTCAAGAGCGAGTTTTCCTAATTCATACTTCAAAGGTAATCTCGCTCCAGTTGTATCTTTCAAGGCTTGATACAGAACTTCCAATACAGTAGATGTTAAAATTTTATGCCCAGGCAAATGTTCTGCAACCTCAATTTGTTGCAATCGAATCACATCACGAGAAATTCGGTTTAACTTTACCCACTTTTGAGCAACCCATCCTTCTAAAATATTCATGATGTTGGATGCTCTAATTTTTTTCTTATTGTCTGGGTCAAGTCGAGCAGCAAGTCCTCGCAAATTTATTTGAATCTCATGTTCGTTACCAAGCATTTGACTAAGTTGGTTTAATATTTGCTCTTCCAACTGACGAATGCGTTCGTGGTTATTACGGGCATCTCCTCTTACACCCTTAGTAATAACAAGTGTAATTGGTATCTCAAAAGAACAGACTTCAGCTTTTTGTAATTCTCGAATTCTAGCAGTCAGATCATGCAAACTAATTCCAGCTTCATCGCTCAGGCGATCTAGTGGAAAAGGTTCATCATGGTTATTACAATAAGCTTTGCCAACGTGCATTGCTTGAATCAGTCGCTCAAAGTTTTCAGCTTCAAACCTTGATAAATTTTTGCTTTGCCCATATTCTTGAAATTGCTCTAGGGATTCGGCAAAAGTATCGTGTTTCAGTTCAAATTGTATAAAGCTGGAAAAGTTTTCGGCTCGTTCTAACAAACCAAAGTTTTCTAAGTAATGTAGCCCAACTTTGATTTTAGTGGCTTGTTGCTCTGACTCTTGCCCAAATTCTTCGTCAAAGCCACCCTCAATAAAAATCTCATTCGTTGTCACCCAAAACCAATCTTCTCTGGCACTGCCGAAGGTGCGCTGACGAATATTTCTTGTTGAGATAAAGACATTTTTTAAATCCTGTTCGCTTAGTTGATTCAGACTTTGTAAGTGAAAAACTGTATCTGCATCTTTGGGGTCAAATAGTAGAGTACAAACTGCTGGTTTCCCATCACGTCCAGCTCGTCCAGCTTCTTGGACATAACCTTCTAAATTTGCACTCATACAATGGTGGATGACAGCGCGCACATCCTGACGGTTGATGCCCATGCCAAAAGCACAAGTTGCAGTGACTACGTTTAATTTACCAGACTTGAATTCTTGCAGAACTTGTTGTTTCTGTTCTTTTGTGAGTTTTCCATGATAATATTTAGCTTCAATCTGGCTTTGTGTAAGAATTTGAGCTAATTTTTCAGCATTCTTACGTGTAGTGGTATAAACTAATGTACTACCACCCAATTGAAGAGATTCCTTCACTTGATTTAGTAAAACTTGCTCCTTATTTCCAGCTACTGGAATGACCTTAAAGGTGAGATTATCTCTTGTTGTTGCTCCATCAATTGTCCGTTTAATATCTAATTGATGTTGAGCGAATAAATTTTTAATATCCTCTACGACAGCAACTGTTGCTGTTGCTGTCATCAAGGCTAACAATGGCATTGTAAGCTGCCGTTGTTGATATAATTCATAAATAAATTTTGGAATATAACGGTAATCTGGACGAAAATCATGACCCCACTGGCTCACACAGTGGGCTTCATCAATTACCCAGAGAACCGGAGGGCGCTGTTCTAATAATGCCCTGATACTCATGGAGCGTAATTGTTCAGGGCTAATGTATAGTAAACCTTTGGAACCAGAGCGTAATTCTTCAAGCCGTTGACGACGCTCTGCTGCTGAGAGATTTCCATTGATAAAGGTAGCAAAGAAAAAACCAGCTTGTCCTAAATCTGCCACCTGATCTGCCATTAATGCTTGAAGCGGTGAAATCACTACAGTCAATGCTTTATGCCTTTCATGATACATAAAAGCTGGCAGTTGATAGCACAAAGATTTTCCGCCGCCAGTTGCCATCAGAACCAGCGGACGCTCATTGTTAATAATTGCTTTAACCGCTTCTTCTTGCAAAGAGCGAAAATTTAGAATACCAAAATATTCTAGGTAAGAGTTAATGGCAAATTCATCTGTACTTAAAGGACGTAAATTCTCCAGTACAGTTTGAAAACTGTTTAAATGTCTTAGCCAATCAGAAAAAGCCTGCTTGGATTCGCTTAGGTTGCACTCGTAATTCCAAGCTAGCAATGCTGCTACACACAATCTTGTCTCAAAATCGTAAGCTTCTGGGCTAAACCATACCTGCTGCAAATAAGATTGGTTCATCCCTTTGAGCATAGTTGCTGGTAAACTTTCTATTGCAGGCTGTTCAACTTTCCAGCCTAAAACTTCGCAGAAAAGTTGTTGATATGACAAGTCTGCATTTTCATCACCACAAGTTAATAACCAAATATACAGTTGTTGTATTTCAACAGGCTTCTTCTGAAGTGCTTCCAGTTGCTGGTTAAGTAATAATCGAGTTGCCTGTGCATCTTCTAACGGATTATTACTAGAATACTGGCTTTGCTTATATTCTTTATTTAACTTATGAGATGGCTGTAAAGGAAATAAAATTATTGATAATTCTAATGTATCGATTATGTTCCATGAAGATAATTGAGGTTCTTGCTGAACAAGATAAGAATAATCAAATCGTCGGAAGTTATGACCGCAAACGGATAAACCACTATCTTTTAACTTGATTAATTGTTCGTAAGCTTGACTTAGCCCCTCTTGAGAAAAATCCTTGACTAAATTAGGAGAAACTAACCCTAGCCGATATATATCACTCTCATTATTAACTTCTAAATCTAAATAAGCATAGTTGGAATTAAGTAACAGTAAGTCCCGCATGAAACCCTGATATAAATATTGGAATTAGTTTAAACCCATTGGCGATGATGCTCCGCTCCAGCGCAAGCGATCGCTTGGGTGTGAAAATAACTGCAACCATAACCTCTAATAGTTATTTTTCGCAACCCACGCCATCCCCATCTCTATCGAACCCATGCGGATCTGGTGGAATCACTCTAAATCTGCGGTAAGGTATGTCACGACAATCCAAGTCTGCCGCATTGGGCGGGATGCAAAAGTCTGGATAGGAGCGATCGCACTGTTGTTGTTGCAGCGATCGCGTCGTCGTGCCTTGAGTTAGCTTTTGACCTCGCCTGAAATCCCAAGGCATCATCGGCTGCGATTGATTCCAAAATCCTAACTTCTTACCTTTAGCATCAGCCTCAGCCTGAAGGAATTGTTCTTTGCCACTGTTGCAACCCTGTAGATACTGCCTGTACACAACAGCCTGTCCCTCTTGCACCATTGTCAGGTTAACAGAACGGTTATTCACAAAAATCTCAGCTACCAGCCTTTTGTACTTGTCGCGCTCAATCTGTCGAACTTGTACTGACTGGTCTACTGGCAGTACTTGTTGAAGACGAGTTTTAGATTGCTGACCCCACGGATTTTGTTTGAGTTCAGGTGCGTCAACACAACCCAAGCGGATAGTCACTAGTTGTCCTTGTTGATTGCGAAATCTCAAGGTATCGCCATCACCCACACTCACTACTGTCATCTTTGGGAGATTCGTTTGCCCTACAGTTGGGACTCCAAAGAGCAACAGTAGGGCTGCGGCGAGAACGCTGGCTTTGTTCATCTATGTAAATTTCTTGCTGATTCTGTATCAAGGGTAACTTATGTTTATTTCTCACCCTGTGATACGGATCAAGCCTAAGAAATCAACTCTGCTAAGGGAGCAATTCGCAAGCCCTGGCATTTTAGCTTGAACTCTCACGTAACTTAACTGCATTTAGCCAAGATATTAAGCCGTTAATTGCCATAAATAACAGAATTACATAAAGTAAAGCAATAAATCTTACTTCTTTAACGTAATATAACCAGATGCCAATAACATCAACTATAATCCAGTAATACCAACTTTCAATTCGCTTGTGGGTCATTAGCCACATGGCGGTAAAGCTCATAATTGTTGTGAGTGCATCTAAGTAAGGAAAAGAAGCTTTCTCTGGAAATATTGCTGGCAGTATTGTATGAATTCGGCTCATCAATGCTCCCATGACAAAAGTTAGGGCTATTGTTATTGAAGCAGCCAAAACAATTTTACGTGTCGGGCTATATTGAACATTCAAAACCTCTTTACTATCTGGTTTGGGCGTACTCCATCTCCACCAGCCATAAACACTTACTCCCAAGTAATAAATCTGCTCTATCATGTCCGAATACAAGCGGATTTGGTAGAAAAGCACCATGTACAGCAATACGCTGACTATCCCAACAGCCCAAGTTAAAATGTTTCTTTGAGAAATTAGCCACACTGACCATAAATAAAAAATTGTTCCAAAAAATTCGATATAACTCATGGGATAACCCAGAATATTGAAAGCAATATTATTAACGCTCCAAAACTCCAGCATATTATGTTAATTTCAAAGAAAATAAATCTAATAAATTCTGATACTTTTGGTATCGATTCAAGATATTTTTCACAAAATTAATGCGTGTATTTAAATCACCACGCAGAATAAAAAAGGGAATTTTTCTAAGTATTAGTTCGCTCTTAATCTGTTTTTGAAATACAATACGATTTGTCTCTCCAGAGCGATCCCAAGTATTATCATAGGGTATATCTATATCACAAAGGAATACTAAATCATAGCGCGACACAGCTTGATGTGCTAGTTCTGCTAACTCTGGGGCAGCCATTTGGTGATAGTACAAAGAAAATTGATAGGTTGTTAGGGCATTCGTATCTGTAAACAAGTATTGGTTTGCTTGTAACAGCAAAGTTTCCTCACGTTCTAAATGCCCTTTGGCAATCTCCACTAGTTGAGAAAGCGAAAGCCTTCTGTTAATTTGATGTTGTTCCCAATATTCACGTCCATATTCCGGCATCCATGCAGTTTTGTACTCTTTCGCTAATTGGGATGCAATAGTCGTTTTTCCAGCCGAGGGAGCACCTAGAAAAGCAACATTAGTAATCAGATCACTGTAAACATCAGGATGTAAATAATCCCTAAAAGCGTAAGGGTCTTGTCTGACTTTCGTTCCTGAGATAGGGTAAGTTTTACGTTCTCTATCTACAAGTCGATTTACTGCACCTAACATAAGGCTTACGTGTTCACCATAAAATTCACTACAGTAAAAATGCGTAATCTTTTTTGATTCTAATTTTTTCAGGATATATTCTTCGTGCTTTTTCTTAATCTCAGGCGTATTACCAACCTCTGTTGGGCCATCCCATGCTTCAATCACCTCAATTGTCGGATACAGTTTTCGCAACCACTTAGCCCGAACTGTTAAAGGAATGGCACTCACCTCTGGACAATCATAAATGATTACTACCACTTCATCCATTTCTGCTAAGACAGTCTCAATCACAAATTGGTGTCCTTTGTGAAGCGGTGCGTACTTACCAAGCGTGAGTCCACATTTGCTGGTCATAGTTTACTTTGGTTCTGGCTAATCCAGCCTGCCTATACCTTATAATGCGATAGATCATTGTAAATGGCGATCGCACCTAACGCTCTTTTATCCCCTGTTTCCTGAACAACAGTCCATTACCGAAAGCCTTGTTTTGGCATAATCACCGTTCGCAACCCACGCCATCCCCATCTCTATCAAATCCGTGTGGGTCTGGTGAAATTACCCTAAATCTGCGGTAGGGAATATTAGAACAATCCAAGTCTGCCGAATTGGGCGGGATGCAAATATCTGGGTAGGACGGATCGCATTGTTGCGCTTGCGGCGATCGCTTCGTCGTAGCCTGAGTATTTTTCTTACCTCGCCTAAAATCCCAAGGCATCACTGGCTTAGACTGATTCCAAAATCCTAACTTCTTACTTTTAGCATCAGCCTCAGCCTGAAGAAACTGGTCTTTAGCGTTGGCGCACCCCTGAAGATACTGCCGATAAACTACAGCTTGCCCCTCTTGCACCATAGTGAGATTCACCGAGCGATTATTTACAAAAATCTCGGCTACAAGCCTTTTGTACTTATCACGCTCGATTTGTCGAACTTGTACAGACTGACCCACTGGCAGTAGTTGCTGGAGGCGAGACTTGGACTGCTGACCCCAAGGATTTTGTTTGAGTTCGGGTGCATCCACACAGCCGAGGCGAATGGTAATTGTTTGCTCTTGCGGATTGCGGACTCTTAAGGTATCCCCATCACCCACGCTAACTACTGTCATCTTGGGCAGGCTAGTTTGCGCTACAGTTGGCAATTCAGAAAGCAACAGTAAGGCTGCTGCGAGAATACTGGCTTTGTTCATCTATGTAAATTTGTTTCTGATTCTGTATCAAGGGTAACTTGTGACCATATCTCACCCTGTGATATGGATCAGTTCTGAAAAATCCTTTGGTCAACTTATGAACAAAATGACGCTGTTTGCCAAAAGTTAAAATATTTACAATTGATGTTACCTTCTTTGAGGTTATGCTTGATAACAATCTAGAACTTAGAACCAAAAGGTACTTCCAACTTAGTTCACAACTTGCTGGTTTAGACAATTCACAATTGCATTCTTTGTTTGACGATTGTGAGCCGGGTACATCAAGTTTGAATTCGGGGCGAAACTATACCATTGGTCTTGGACAATCCAAAGTATTTGTCAAACGTATTCCCGTTACAAAAATTGAATACGAAAACTTACTTTCTACCAAAAATTTATATAATTTACCAACTTATTTTAATTATGGTGTAGGGTCTATTGCTTTAAATGTATTCCGTGAACTTGTAACACACATCAAAACCACTAACTGGGTACTAGAAGGAGAGATCGCCGCATTTCCCTTAATGTATCATTATCGAATTATTCCACTTTCTGGAGTACGCAAAGATGTTGATCTAGAAAATCACAAAACCTTTGTGGAGTATTGGGGGAATAATGCCAGTATTGAGAACTATGCATTAGATAGAGCCAATGCCAACTATGAATTGATTCTGTTTTTAGAGTACATTCCTCATGTTTTAGCAACATGGCTGCAAGAAAACCCCTGCCAACTACAGAAATGCCTGAATGAATTACACAAGACAATTACCTTTTTGAGAACCAAGGGAATTATTCATTTCGACGCACATTTTTACAATATCCTCGCAGACGGACAGCAGACATATTTAACCGATTTTGGTTTGGTACTTGATAAAAGCTTTTCCTTAACCAAAGATGAAGAGTCTTTTTTTCAGCAGAATCAATTTTACGACTATGGAGAAATCTTACGGAATCTTGGTCATCTTATTCGCTCATCGTATGATTCTTGTTCTGAGATTGATCAACGTACCATCAGGGAAAAATATGACATAAAAGAAGGTTTAAAACCTTATGAAATAGGAGCTATATTATTGGACAACATCGAGCAGTTATATGCTGATAAACTCATGAAGTTGGATAAATTCTATGTCACTAGTATTGTCAAATACCGCAGTATCATTGCACTAATGCAAAACTTTTTTGCTGATATGTGTACAAATAACCACAAGAATATCAAATTTCCTCACGCAAAACTACAACAGTTGCTTGAAGAAACAGGGTTTATTTCTAGTGGATATTCTTAAATGGTAGATTTTTAACAGTGCTGTCTGCTCGTACCATCTCATCAATATCCAGGCTATGAACATCGGCCAATTGCAAGAACTTAAGCAAAAACTAACGAATAAGGCAGACTTATCCAATATATGGTTGTTTTACATGGATCATTTTGCGGATCATGCAGAATTTACTGACTTGGGAGAGCCTGCTTATAATGAATACTTAGATGGTGTCATCCAAAAAACTTGTAACTTATATCTTGCACCTGGAAATAGTAATGTCAATTCCATGACTAAGTGCCAAGTCTCTGAGGCGCTCAATATCTTGTAAAAGAAATAACAGCACTAATTGTGGAAAGATAGTTTGAAATGCAATTTCTGCGGCTTGTCCCCAATTGGGTAAACTTGTGGATGCTTTCGTTATAGATAAGTAAGCCCAATGGGCCAAAATATAGGAGATCAAAGACAGTATCAACCAACGGTAAACACCTAAAAGTGTTCCTTGCCCAAAGCGGTGTAAGCCGAAACGATGCTTGGCAGTCTTAAACCAGCCCTCTATTTGCCAACGGCGTTTACCCCACCAAGAAATAGTGCTGGCTTTAAGAGCTTTAGTGGAAATGACAAATCGTTTTTCGTACTTCCCATCATCACGTTTAAAATAATACCAGGAAACATAAACAGGAAACTTTAAACCTCTTAGGCGTAGGTGTTGTCCGCGTTTATGTAGTTGAGAAACGCTGTATCCCGAAGTTAATTTCCGTTTCCTGCTGATACCAGCAATGACGTGATACTTGAGCTTTCGGACACCATGTAGAAATTCCACACTGCCGAAGGCTGTATCTACGAGAATCATCACTTGGAAGCGCTGGGTTAATTTTTTCGGCAAACAGAAAATCTGCTTTAATCCCAACTGTGCAGGTGAGGCAGTGCCTTTTCCCCGCCAGACACGAAAACTCCAAGGTACTCGCCACTGACCCACAACTAAATACACAACAACTAAATGCAAACCTCGTTTTCCGTTGTAGACGCGTATTAAATCCTTAAATTGTGGAAATTTGCCAAATTTCTCTAAGGTTGTCAGGTCAATGATCACTTGTAGACAAGGTTTGCGCCCTTTTGAACAATGGCGCAAAATCTCCTGAATAATACGAACACGAGCAGTGCGAATTACACTACGGGTTGACCAGTGATAAATATTGAGAAATCGGCTTAAGGCACTGGCAGACTTACCTTGAGAGTGTTCAGGTAAAGGGTTTCCTTGAGCCTGTAAGAACAATCCCAACATAGCTTCTAAGTTTTGTTGCTGGTATTTTGAGGGCATCAATGACAGTAGAGTGTAAACTAGCCCTTGGGCGTGGGCAAGAATTGAAACCATTTTTCTTGCTTTGATATATGCTTTTCACGCCCTTTTTTCTCATATTTGTGCCCTTGTGTACAAATCTAACTTCTGTTTCTATTTCGCGATCGCCTGTTCTTAGAAAATTTACTTAAGCTAAGTCATCAATGCGCGTCAATTAAATTACTTTATATACCAAAATTGTCGCTCACTCCTGGAGTCACTTTTTTACGCTCCTATTTGTGTATTAGTGGTTTATACCTCAAGGTGCAAGATATAAGGTAAGCATTTGTTTGGCAGGGCAGTAAAGATTACTGACTTTTTGCCAATCTACATTGCAGAGTATCATTTTTTTCATGCCCCTTTCCAAGCTGAACGGCGTATTGGCGGTGTGATCTACTTCGAGGATATAAAAGTTGGGTTAATTGCAGTGTCAGCAGATTATCCTCCTACCGATGCGGTTAAGTATTCACGTTTTTCTGAGATACAACAAGAGCCGACACTTAATCGCAACGATCTCAATTGAGAGAAGGGCAAGGCATGAGGAACTCTCAACAAGTGCCAATAAATGTATTTGCCCTTGCTAGCGATCGCTCTTGGCTTTCAAAGGCTTCGGCATTGAATAGCAATTCTTCTTTTGGAAGCTAAATCTGCAACTGTCAAGGGGATGTTGCGCTAGAGAGGAGCGATCGCAATCTGGTTTTCATGTTCTTGAATAAGTATGTTGTTATCAAGTGCTACGACAACGCACTTGTTCAACAACTCGACGAATTGCATCAATGACTAATTCTGGATTGTCTAGTTGGATTGCATGTCCACTGTTCTCAGCAATCATGTGAACGCCTTGGGGTGACTCATTAGCTAAATCCGCATGTAATTGTTGCAGTTTCTCAAGCACCTGTTGTGTGATGTCGAAGTCTGGCTTGCCAGACGACAAAACAATTAGAGGAATCTCAGGAAATGACTTTGCCTTTCGTGCCTGCTCAACCTGGTTCATGCTAATTGATACCGCAGCTGATTCCTGGGCAAAGGTTTCTATAAACTGTGTTTGTGAATAGATTGCTTTAGCAAGGGGCCGGATTGAGGATGGAAATTTTTGGAATAAACCAACTGCAAATGGTAAATAATCAAAATTGACAAGCAAACGAAACAAACCGATGCGCCCGATAATTGGCAACACATGAATTAACAACTCTTCAAGTCGTTTGTTCAATTCAACCCATTCGGTTGATGACTCCTGATACATTTTCTCATGAGCTACATCCACTAAAACCATCCCAGCTACTTCTTCTGGATAATCATAGGCAAATAAGCGACTGAATAATCCACCTAACGACATTCCTACTAAAACATAAGGTGGTTCAATTTCAGCCTTTCTCAAAAGTTGCCGCAACTCACGAACTATTTGTTCTGCCGTGCGTGGTTGTAAACTTAAATCGCTCCAGCCATAACCGGCTCTATCATAAGTCAAAATTCTGGTAAATTTGGCAACTTCCGGCTGTACTAGCTGCCAATCAAGGTGTGTACCTCCGGTTCCACTATCAATAATCACTGTCGGCTGACCTTTCCCCATAATTTGATAGTGCCAATTCCTACCATTGACCTCAATTAATTTTCCTGATGGCTGAAACATCAGGCGATCGCTTCTTGTGGCCATTGCTTGATGATAGATTGTTCCCAACCCAACTATTCCAATTACTAAACCAAGGATTGCAACTAGCCATAGCATTTTAGTTGGTTCCTTCAACTTAAATATGTTTGCGATTGTCTCACAGATAGCTTTCAAACACGCCCCATAACAAGGGTGAATCGAATCATCTACATTCTCGTTATGGATTATAAACAGCAGTCAATGCAGCGTTTTGGTGGGATGCTCCAGTTGACCGACGCGCACGGCAGCAGTTGGAGTTGAAGCTAATTTTGAAATGGCGATCACCCTTCAATAAGGAAAATTGGGATTTGTGGGGTCAGCCGTTTAAATAAGGCTGCTGGTTCTGTGAGCAATCAAGTTACTGGCTGGATTGGTAACTTTTCGTCAATCTCAATTAAGTTAACTTTGGCATTCTCAACCACCGTATTCCCTAGCAGCGTGTCCTGTAAAGCGTCAAATTTAGATTCGGCTTTTCTAATGCGTTCATAATGCAGAATTACATGGTAACGCTTTTGAATTGGTTCGCCAGCCGCCGAATACTCTACTGCTTCCCAATCGGTATTTTGACGCTCCTCGGTAATCTGGCGGTATTGGCTGGCTAACTGTTCTAGTGCGTTGGCTATGGCGTGTTCTTCGCTTTGTCCACAGCAGCGAATCTCATTTGCGCTTGACTCAACAGGGGAAGATAACTGACAAATATACTGATTATTCTCGTCAGCCTGCACATTAATCATAATTGTTCTGGTGATTGAAGTCATGCTGCTCTGCACTCCTGAATAGTATAAACTGCTCTAAATCATGATGCTGTCCTTTCCAAAATCCACGCTGTTTAAATACACCCTGGCTTTGAAAGCCTAATTTGCACAATAGCCTTTTTGAAGCGGTATTATTCACCATTACTTCGGCAGTTACAAATTGTAAACTACACTTCAAAAATCCAAACTGCAAAATTGCCTGCAAAGCTTCTATCATGATCCCCTGCTGCCAATAAACACTGTTGAGTTCATAACCTATTTCAGCAGATTGCGCTTGTTTATCCCATGTAAAGCCACACGAACCAATGACAACGTTGTCAAGCTGACGTGCAATTCCCCATCTTATTCCTTGCCCAGTTTCAAATCGTTTTGCCCGCCGCTCAATCAGGGCAATTGCCTCCTCAATTGAACTAAATGTATCCAGGTCATGAAATTAAGTGACTTTTGCATTGCTAAACACCGCTAAGACTCCACCAGCATCTAGGAGTGTTTCTTGACGCAATAGCAGTCGTTGTGTTCTTAAAGTTGGAAAATCATCCACAAGTTTTTTACTTTATGCAAAAATCAGTCACCCCATAACCGCCAAAGTATCGCTTCATCCCCAAGGAGTTCTTCCAGAAATACAGGTATATAACCTTCAAACTGGGCATAACCACATAATAACGCTCCTACAGCTATGAAAAAGTCGGTATGCTTCCGAAATCTCTTATTCGCATTAGTTGGAATTGCTTTTTTGTAACCATTATCTGGTAGAGAACGGCTTACCCAAAGTGCGTTATCTTTCCAAAAATAGGGCAGTATTTTACTGGTGAGTGTTGCAGACATGAGTAATTTTTCTCTCCTGCAAAGGGAATTTTTGAGCCTGAAACTGTATAGCTCTTATTTTAAGCAATTAAGATATTCTCGAAAACAAAAGCCCGATGTATTACTGGTACTATGCCTAAAATACCTGATTGCAATCGCTGCCTGTGATCTGCTCATGATCCCCACATAGTCTGTGTTGTTCATCCCGGAGGGATCGAGGGGGATTGCTGCCTAAATTTTCGAGAAGATCCAAACGCCCAGGTTGAGGAACTATGGCAGCCAGAGGGAGCAAGCTATTACAACGACGAGTTGATTTTACAGCCTCGCCCACGTTGGACACAACAGCAGCAGTTAGCATTACTCGATTGGCATCCTTTATTTACTGGCAGGTGTCCAAGATGTGGTGCTGAGTATGAACGCGATCGCACCTCAAGAGTACATTGGGATTACCCAAACTCAGAATGTGGTTGGATGGACGATACTATGTAGAGCGATCGCGAGTGAGCGGGGAGCTAGCCATTTAGATTATCCACTCGGTAGGTAACAGTAACTCATCGAGCACATTCACGGCTATAGATATGGCGTAGGTCATAGGGGAGCAAAACAAGAGACTTTGCATTACAATTTGTAGTATAGTAGTAGTATAAATAAAACTCTTATTCTGTCGTGACAAGCTTGTGCCAGCTTGGACTCTATTGCACTAAAAGGAAAGTGACGATGAAAAAAGTAGCGGTATTTGGTAATGCTGGAGGCGGTAAATCAACTCTGAGCAAAAAATTATCCCAAATTACTGGTTTGCCACTTCACGTCTTGGACAAGATTAAATATCAGGCTGGGGGCGCTGAAGTTCCACATGAAGACTATAAGCGCGTCCATCAGCAAATTTTAGCTACCGAGCAATGGATTATTGATGGGTTTGGTTGCATGGAAACACTTTGGCCACGGCTTGACGAAGCGGATACTCTAGTTTTTGTCGATCTACCTCTGTATGTGCATGGATGGTGGGTAACTAAACGATTTATCACAGGTTACTTTCAACCGCCATCAGGCTGGCCTGACAACAGCCCAATATTGAAGAGTTCGCTTACTAGCTACCGCGTACTTTGGTTATGTCACAAATATTTAACGCCAAAATATCGTGGGTATATCGAGCAGGCTCAAAACATCAAAAGTGTTTATCACATTCGCTCGACTAAACAAATTTCGCAATTCTTTGAATTAATTGAGCGCCAGACTAAGTTAAAAGCTGGTGCATAAATCTATGGAAATCCGATTTTTAACCTCCCAAGATATCGTCGTTTACCGTGAGTTGCGTCTGTTTGCATTGAGAGAGTCACCGACGGCTTTTGGTTCGAGTTATCAGCAGGAATCCTGTTTTTCTTTGACCGACTTTGCTGCCAGGCTTCGCCCTGACGATGATTCTGTTAACGGCATTTTCGGTGCTTTCGACGACACAGACAAACTTATTGGTATGCTTGACTTTTCACGCGAGAGCCGTCTGAAGCGTACTCATATTGGTTCTTTATGGAGTATGTATGTTTTGCCTGAGTCGCGCAGGTAAAGCGTTGGAGCTACACTTCTCGATAAAGCATTATCTCATGCTCGACAACTTGATGGACTACGACAGATCATCCTCACGGTTACTACAACCAATGTAGCAGCGACCTCTGTTTATAAGTCACGAGGTTTTGAGCGTTTTGGTTTAGAACATGATGCTTTATTTATTGATGGCACGTATTTTAATGAAGAGCATCTGGCATTACACTTTAATCATGATGTCTAACAAGCTCGTTGCATACAGACTATATATAAACTAGAAGGCGAAACATTGGCAGCCAAGGTGGGGCAGCCTGTTAAAGCAAGATTAAACTAAAGGTATAAGAATTGGTTTTTCCAGCAGATGACAGTTAATAATGGATTGATTTTGGCGCTGTTTATTCTGATTGCAACTCTGCTAGCTCTTGGCTATGGTTTTAGCGTGAAAGCTCAACGTTTACCCTTTACCGCAGAGATTGGGTTTAGCCAGAAGCAATGGCAATTTCTGCAATGGTGGGTCAAATTAGCTTTAGTTGCTGGAGTTTTGTTACCGATATGCTTGTTAGCTCCCAATTGGAGGCAACCATCTTCATTGGTATTTTAGGGAAGTTACCTGTTAATAGTCGTAGTGCAACTTACCAGCGAATATGTCTTTAGTCGCTCCCTTGTACCAAGTGTTGTTGTACCTATTGGTTTCTTCTACACAGCTTTTCGATTGTGGCAACTACTAGACGGATTTACGCAATTAACATTTTCCGATTTGACATTAGTGGGTTTTGGCGTTTTTGTGTTGTTTTGGGTTGCTAACTTAATCATGTTAATGATGATGGCCATTCCAACAATCTTTGTTGGTTCGGATTCAATTTCACAATGCTGACACTCACGCAGCAAGTAAATGAAGGCTCTTAAATAAATACGATATGGCTGTAAGTTTATCGCCAGAGCAAGTGAGATTAGTTCCGCTCTATTGGGAAAAGTGGCAAAGTATAACACGCTCAACCCAGTCACTTGATCGGCATAAAAGCAACTGATGCGGTGATTGCGCTCTATCAATTGGCTGCTGTCAATCAGCCAGAAATTATTTTTGTAGCAAATCCTCTGCATTACTATGCTCAAGCTTACCTCAGAAGCGAAATAACATCTATTCAACAAGATCGCTCTTTAGAGCAACATTTAAAAAGTAATCCTGAAAATGTGTTCCTTCGCGATCCCCAACAAAATATAGCTTGCATTTTGGCTGCACAATTAAAATTCCCAATAGAACACCTATTCATTAAAAAAACAAAAGTTGCATTTCAAAAAATCAAACAAGGAAAAAGTCGAACTCAAGCATTTTTAGAAGCAGATGAAGAAATTTTTACAGCCGAGGATAAAAAACAAATTGAGTTACTCCAACTTATTGACGAACAGTTTAATCGACATTACGGCACTCAAGTCAGAAATCACCTGTTTGTACCTGTAGAGAATTCTTGGATTGGAGATATTTATCGTCTACTCTATGAACATATTGACTTAACGCTAGAACTGAAAGTCATGATAGCTGACCACGGGCCAAGAGATTTCAATGGGATCAATGTTGGTTGTCTTGATTCCAGCCTTTTAGCATTTGCCTGCGCTCGATTTGATTATTGTATTTCTGTCATGGATTTTCCTGTAGCGGATTCTAGATGGCAAATTTTACAGTCTTTACTTACTGAGTGTGGTTCGATGTTGTTTCCTTATGAGAATTTCTGTATTGTTTGCGATCGCCTTTTCGCTCCATGAAGATACCATCCTCCGCAAAAACTCAATACGCTCGTCCTCTACTGCCCACCAATAGCCATCACGCGACCCCAACAGTTTCACGTTCATGAACTGACTTGAAAGCTTTGAAATTTTTCGTCGGCTTGTTATTTACCAATCAATACCAATAGCAACAGCAATGCTAAGGA